>ENA-OYCD01000511-OYCD01000511.1-human-gut-metagenome-genome-assembly--contig:-NODE-511-length-7793-cov-4.266348_pt1 | contig 7793 bp, 7 predicted proteins | sample MGYA00244664_ERZ652869 | MGnify/ENA primary metagenome ERZ652869 (study PRJEB26926, sample SAMN06164849) | human gut metagenome | biome: ENVO:00009003; feature: ENVO:2100002; material: ENVO:00002003... | reverse complement strand
TGTGTATAAGAGACAGACTCTCTTATCTTCCATCGCCCCACGGATTTGAAAGAACAACCTCGTTCCTCGCTACCGGCTATTTGTCGGATATCCGGCTCCGCATCGAAGAGATCCTGGCCGAGCTGGAACCATGGCAGATTATGTACGAGCGGCTGGTCGAGTTCCACCGGGAAGAGAACGACTGGCCTTCAGTGACGGAAGGGAAACTGGGCCTTTGGTGCAACACGCAACGCATCGCCTACAAACGAGGCTGTCTTGCCAAGGAACGGTGCGACCAGCTTGATGCAATCGGTTTTGAGTGGAATCAGCTCGACTCCAAATGGATGAGGGAATACCATGCATTGAAAGTCTTTTTTGATACCTGCGGACGCTGGCCCAAACGTGAAGACGGCCCGCTTGCAACTTGGTGTTATACCCAACGGGAAAGGCGGAAGAATGGACGCTTGAGCAAAGAGCGCATCCGGGCTTTGAATGAGATCGGCTTTGTCTGGAATCAGAACCTCCAAGGGGAATGGATGAAGAACTACGAGGAGCTGAAGTCTTTTGTCAGAAAATATCGGCGTTTCCCTAAATCGACGGAAGGGAATTTGGGCGGATGGTGCCATACACAACGGAAAATGCGTAAACAGGGAAAGTTACCCAATGACCGCCGGCTCCTGTTGGATAAAATAGGATTTGTCTGGTCGGCGGAACAGGTCTGGCAAGGCAACTTCGAACAATTGTGCCTGTTCCATAACCTGCAAGGACGATGGCCGGGATGCCGTGAAGGAGCATTGGGACGCTGGTGTACTATTCAAAGACGGGATTACCGCAAGGGGAACATGTCAGACGAGCGAAAAGCACAATTGGAAAGAATCGGTTTCCCTCTTGCCTGATATGGAATATATTCGATTCTATCCGTTATGAAAGTTGTCTATTCAATTATAATCGTAAGCGCCTAAGTAAGTACATCTTCTACAGTTCATTTTCCCTCCTTACTTTTGCTACAAAAAAATAATATCCTATGATGCAGCAACGTAAACACATGATGAGCAGAGAAAAATTTATCTCCGTTCTTTTCCGTCAGCAGCAGAGTGGTTTGTCCATTGCTGATTTTTGTGAGAATGAAGGTTATAGCCGTAGTAGATTCTATCTTTGGAAACAAAAATACGGTATAACGGAGCGGGAGTTATTGGCAGAAGCCTCCCGCTCAGGGGTTAAAGACAGCTTTGTCCCCATAGTAATCAATGGCGACACGCCATCCCCCGGTATATCTCACGAGACTCCCCTGCCATCTCCCCAGCCTAGCGTCCCCTTTCCCTTGAAAGGAAAGGACAGCTCTGAAATATCCTTGGAATTACCCAACGGATTGAAGTTGAAGTTTAAAGGGTCTTCCGGCTGTGAAGCTGCCCTGAATCTGATCTCTAAAATATATAATGCCAATGTTCTGCCTAAATGACAGCATGAGATATTTCCTATGCCCCGGTTATACGGACATGAGGAAAGGTATGTTCACTCTTTGCGGCCTTGTGCATGAGAGGATGGGAGGCGACATCAGAAGTGGGGACGTATTCATTTTCTACAACCGTTTCCGGACCAAGATAAAATTGCTCCATGCCGAACCGGGCGGTCTGGTCCTTTACGAGAAACTGCTTGAAGAAGGCACCTTCAAGATACCCGCCTATGATCCTGCCACCCGTTCTTACCCCATGACCTGGAGTGACCTGGTCGTTATGGTGGAAGGTATCAATGAAGATGTCAGCAAAGGCAGGCAAAGACGGCTTTCCAATTTGAAAAAGCATTGGTAAACAGTTGTAAACAAACAGCTTGAAGGCTTGTTTTTCTTATAGCTTTTCGCTATCTTTATATCATCAAAAAAGGATATTGAATGGCAAAAGAAGATGCAACCGGACAAGCTGTGGAATCCTCAATGGAACAGCTGCTGGATATCAACCGTAAACAGAGTGAGATCATCTCGGCCCAGGCAAGGACCATAGAAGAGCTCCGGGGTACGATAGTTGAGCTGAACGCCTCCCTGGCATGGCTGAAGAGGAAGGTGTTCGGAAAGATGAGTGAGAAATGCAAGCCTGTCGATAACGGAGACCCGAAGCTCCCTTTTGACTATGGCAACCTGGAACAGATAGAGGCGGAAATCGAAGAGGCCCGGAGCAGGGCGGCTGAACAGATTACCGTCCCCAAGTCCCGGGCCGCCAATAAAACGCCACGCCGTAACCGGGTCGTCATGAATAACCTTCCGGTTGTAACAGTCGTCATCGAACCGGAGAATGTCGATTTAAGCAGATACGTCAAGATAGGCGAGGAACATACCAGGACCCTTGAGATGAAACCCGGCTACCTCTATGTGAAAGACACGGTACGTCCCACATATGCCCTGAAAAATGAAATGGAGGCCGTTGACAACGGAGAAAAGGCTGTAATAACCGCTCCCATGCCACTGATGCCCATATATAAAGGCATGCCCGGGGCTTCCATGCTCGCTGAGGTCCTTTTACAGAAGTACGAATATCATGTCCCGTTCTACCGACAAGTGAAACAGCTGGAACATCTGGGTGTGAAACTGTCCAGAAACACATTGGACGGCTGGTTCAGACCGGTCTGCGAACTTCTCAGACCACTTTATCTGGAACTCAGGAAGAAAGTACTGGCCGCAGATTACCTCCAGGTTGACGAGACCACGCTTCCGGTTATAAACCATGAGAGGCATAAAGCCGCAAAAGAATACATCTGGATAGTCCGAGCGGCTGTGCCGCGTCTGCTCTTCTTCCATTACGACAACGGATCGCGTTCACAAAAAGTTGCGGTCAGGCTTTTGAAAAACTTCAAAGGATATCTCCAAAGTGACGGCCATCCTATTTATGACGCCTTTGAGGATAGAGAGGACGTGTGCCTGTGTGGCTGTCTCGCACATATCCGCAGGCATATAGAGCTGTGCAAGGAAGAAAATCCGGAATATGCCATGCAGGGACTCAAATTTATCCAGGATATGTATAATGTGGAATACATGGCGGATAAACAGGAACTCCCGTATGAAAAACGTGCTGAATTACGTCAACGTCTATCCGAGCCGATACTTGACAGCTTTGAACTTTGGCTTAAAAACACATACCCTAAAGTTCTAAAACGAAGTCTTATAGGGAAAGCCATAGCCTATGCCTACTCCCTGCTGCCAAGAATGAAACCGTATCTCCATGACGGAAGAATCTTTATAGACAACAACCGCTGTGAGAATGCCCTGAGGCCACTGGTCATATCAAGAAAGAACATGCTGTTCTGCGGAAATCACGAAGCTGCTGAGAATACGGCTATAATCTGCTCCTTGCTTGGCTCATGTAAGGAACGTGGTGTCAACCCCAGAGAGTGGCTGAATGATGTGATCAGTAAACTCCCCTATTATCTGGCACCCAAATCAGACAGAGACCTGAAGGAACTGCTACCGGATGTATGGAGAAAATAATCGGGACAGTTCCGGGAAAATGCAGGAAAAAACGGGAAAAAGCGAGATTGACACTCAATAACAACCCTGAGATAAGTTGGCATATGAAAAAATCGAGACGCACTTACAATGGAGTGCACCTCAATAAAAAATCGAATACACAAGATGTAGTTGAGCAGTCGCTTACAATATAAAGCCATGCCGATATTATTCATCCGGTTAAGAATATGGTGGATGACAGATAGAAAAACAACTTAACCTGATTATATTTTTCTTCTACTACCATCATTTCCAACTACTCCAGAAGAAAGAAAAAAAGAAACCAAGCATTACCTCAGTTTCTCTTCCTTATTTGGCTATAACAGATTGGGTCCTGTCTCTTCCCCGTTCTGATAGCAATGGATGTCCAGATTTTCTGTAACCATCCATTGGCAACTGTTAAGTCTGAATCCGTATCTCTCCTCGATGGTTGAAAGGAAAGATTCAAAGTCCTCATATTCCTCTGATCCCCTTAATTCTTCGTCCGTCAGCTTTATGATATTCAGACAACCGACACAAAAGTCTAGAATCAATACATACTTGGGTTCCATAGTTTCAATCCTCTTTTAAGTTATACCTTTTCAATAATATACTCACCTGTGATGCTCTGAATTGACATCCCTTGGAAGTTAAAAATCCTTCACTGTTCAGGATTCTCGCCATTTCAGATAAGCTTCGCTCTTCTTTTACCAAGTTTTTCAGTAATGCTATGGCTCTCTTGTTATTGGGATTGTCAAGGGCTTTCTGATGATTAGTCTTGTTGCTGTTCTCTACCGCTTGATTCAGTTTGTTCAATAGGTTTTCAGATTTACCAAGCTTATATCCTCTTGATTTCTTGGCTTTCAGGGATTGTTTCGTTCTTTGGCTGATTAATCCCGCCTCATACTCTGCTATACTACTGATGATATGTAGTACAAGTTTATTGGCCTCCGGAAAATCACAAAATACGATCTCGACATCACTCTCCAACAGTTTGCTGGTGAAGGCCACATTTCTGCTCAGCCTATCCAGTTTTGCAACAATCAGGACAGAATTTGTTTTCCTGCATAACTCCAAAGCTTCAGCAAGTTTAGGTCTGTCAGATTTACGGCCGCTCTCTGTTTCAATATATTCAGCAACCGTTTTTCTGTCCTTCAGGTAATTCCGTATTATTTCTCTCTGTGCCTCCACGCCAAGTCCCGAGATTTCCTGTTTCATCGTGGACTGTCGTAGATAGGCTACATAATTTTTCCGTTTCATAATTAACACTTATTTAACGCTCTTCCCGGTTACTAAACGACCGTTCAATAACCTTTAAGCTGATTTATAAAAAAGGCTTTCCATGAGATTTCGAGTTCCTATAAAATCTACTCCCTCACAGAAAGCCCGTTGTCACATTTCCCGATTTCTCAGAGAACCGCTAATACCTTATAATATTATATGTTTCAGCAATCCTCTTTTCATAATCGTCGGTTTTCTCCACAAGTCCATCCACCACGGAAACAAGCATGTCAAGGTAGATGTCCTCCCTCTTGTCCCTGATTCCTCCATCCTCACCAATCAGACAGACTTCAAACAGGTCCGCACCTTCATTCAAGACTATCTGAACTTTTCCGGTGTGCTTGAATCCGTTGACCTTGAATTCAATGCCACACGTTATTACTCTTACAGTCTCAATCTCGACTCCCCAGGACATAAGGACCGGGAGATCGGATTTCAGAATGGACCAGATATGCCTGGCCAGTTCCAAATCGTAGTTCATGTCTCTTTCCATACTTCCAAAGTTTTTAAGTCCATACTTTTTTCTTCATATATATCTTCTTCATCATCATACCAGAACATCCGGTAGTCCTCACATATCCTTCTATAATCCTCCAGTCCGAAATGTGGAAAATTGGTGGAGTACATGTCATAAAGGTTCTCGGGAGTCAAAGTCGGGTCATAGTCCAGCATATCGTAAACCTCGTCCTCGAATTCATAGGGGTTGAAATATGAATCAGTCAGTACATGAGGATATACACCGGTACAGTCCTCTATGATATGCTCTATAAATATCAGGCATTTCAGCAGGTCCTTCTTCATTGTTGTCTCCTCGTCAGAATGGGCATTGTAGTAACCGCATGAGACGTTGATACAAGACACTCCAAGTCCGTTTTCTTTCAAAGCCAGGATATCGGTCATCAAGCCGTTCTCCTCCCTGTAGCCCCATTTTTCAGGTTCTATTGCTTCAATGAACCCTTCTGAACACAACCCGGAATAACCTATGTTTGTAATAAGGTCTGAATTGCCTTTACGGTCAGGCTGGATAACGAACCTCACATCATCAAAGAAGGACATCACCGCTTCAGAACTTCCCCTGCATCCGGTCTCCTCCTCTCTGAAAAACACGACTTTAACAGCATCATACTTCTTCAGGCATTCAAGGCAGATGAACACTCCGTTCTTGTCATCGGCTCCCAAGTTCTCAAACCTCCTGTTCCTTGGCGAATAACCGAATATGATTTCTCTTGTTTCCACAGTCTTGAAATCCTTTGAATGCTTGCAGTGCGATACCTGGTCGATATGGCTCACCAGGCAAGGATAACTTTCAGATTCTCCCTTCACCACATACAGGTTCCCGAATTTATCCTTTGACACGGATATGTTTCCGGGAAGCTGTCTTATATAGGAACAGAGGAATTTTACCATCTTCTGTTCCTTTCCACTAGGACTGTAGATACTATACAGCTTCTTCAACAATTGCATATTCATGATTCATTTCTTTTTTAAGTTTATAACCGTATGGAAGGTTGGTGCCCGGATTTACCTTGTCAAATACATCCTCACCGAACTCCCATACATCTTCATTCTCAATCAAGTTATCCAATGTATCTGTACAAATGGACTTTTCTTCATAGATACCTTCCGATTCATTCCAGATATTAATCCGGGTTATATCATCAAGGCTTTCATACCATTCATCATCATACTCGGAATAATGCCAGTTCTTCCGCTTGAACTCATTCTCCGCTTTCTCCATACATTCCTTACAGCAATAGTATTCCTCTGTCACTTCTGAATATATAGCATCATCCAACAGAACATGTGTCCGGCAATCGTCACAGCAGATACAATCTTCCTCATGGTGATATTCGTTCTTTGATTCAATCCATACAAAATCATCCAGGTTGTCTGAATCCACCCAGATTTCCCTTCCGTTCCGATAGCAGAGTCTTGTATCATCACAATAGTATTGGTGGTAAGCATCCCACTCTCCACCGTCCTCCTCGTCATCGGTATCACCATAAAGGTTCAGGTCTGTGGTATCAAGGTTATATGAAGAGTTGGAGTTCCCGTAGTTATAGGCTTTATTCCGGCTGTAACTGTACCATTTGAAGGAATCCTGATAGGAAAGCGTGTCTTCTTCATCCAGCTCACAGTCTATCTCGAACATCCTGTCGGACAGTGAATTGCCTTCTGTATCAACGAATGCGTTCGCTTCATGGCAGGATGCACCGACTATTTTATAACCGTCTATATGCTTCTCCTGGATAAGTTTGTCAACCAGTAACCGTTTCAGTATGTCATCACCACCTGAGGAATACTGTCTTTCAAGCAGCCTCCATTTCTTGCCGTCCTGGTCTGTAACATCGGTAAAAAGAACGGCTCTGGCTACAATCAGACCTGTCTTATCAGTTATGTAAGCCGCCTTTGCCTTCACCGCATCATGATAGAATGAAGTACGGTCTTTATCTACCATACATGAACCGAAATTTCCCTTGCAACAGTCGCTGTCATAAATACTCCGGAAATCGTCATTGACATGCAGCTCTATCTCAGGAGTATAACCGTAGGTATAAGTACACCATTGCTGGGTGAAAACATCCCCTGCAAGCCAGTTTACCACACTTGGGGAGAGCAGTTTTCCTATCTCTGTCTCAAGGATAAGCCCTCTCATGAATTTTCCGGCTCTCATCTTGAAGACTCGGTTACGTTCAACATTTATATAGCGGACTGAACCTTTATCCAGATCCTCACATACACCCTTGCTTTCGTCAGTCTGATATCGGGAGGAATAATATGTCCTGCCTATCAGTTCCACCCTATAAGGCAACTTTCCATCATTCTCTCCTGATTTGATAATGGCTTCAAATACCTTCTTTTGTAGATCAGCCATATTGTATATATGCAGCAGAGTATAGTCGTTATGTTCCCTGCAATATCTGAGCAATGCAGGATTTTTCAGGTGGCCCAGCAGTATCCTGTTCTTTCTTGCCACCGTGCCATTGTCTCTTTTTTCAAGTCCGAAACGGGCCTTGAATTCTTCATAACCATAAAAATTATAGCTGTCTCTTATACACAT
>ENA-OYCD01000481-OYCD01000481.1-human-gut-metagenome-genome-assembly--contig:-NODE-481-length-8164-cov-2.657418_pt1 | contig 8164 bp, 8 predicted proteins | sample MGYA00244664_ERZ652869 | MGnify/ENA primary metagenome ERZ652869 (study PRJEB26926, sample SAMN06164849) | human gut metagenome | biome: ENVO:00009003; feature: ENVO:2100002; material: ENVO:00002003... | reverse complement strand
GGCGACGGCAAATACGGAAAGCTCGACAAGCGCTACGACCGGAAATTTCAGGCGCTCTATTCCTACAAGCTGACGTTCCAATTTACAACAGACGCCGGGTGCCTTTCCTATCTCAACGGCAAAACGTTTCAGGTCGAGTCTGTCGATTTTGTGCAGGAATACTTTACATAATCAATCTTTTTCTTCGTTTTCTCCAAAGTTGGAAGAACTTTCAAAATGTTCTTCCAACTTTTTTGCACAATTTTCTGTTTAGATATTGACAAATCCACCCCCGCCGGATATATTCAATCCAGTATGTTTCGGGCGGCTCCGGCAAAGTTCGACGCATACAAATTTTTTTGAAATGGGGGAGGATACATGTCCAAAGAGCTCATTCGCCTCACGAATCTCACTATGACATTCGAGGACGGAGAGACGATTCTCGACAACATCAACCTGTACATCAACAACAAGGAATTCCTCACATTGCTGGGTCCCAGCGGCTGCGGAAAGACGACCATGCTCCGGATCATCGGCGGTTTTTTGACCCCGACGTCCGGCGACGTGCTGTTCAACGGCAAGCGGATCAACGATCTGCCCGCCTATCAGCGCAAGATCAACACGGTCTTCCAGCGCTACGCGCTGTTCCCGCATCTGGACGTGTACGACAACATCGCCTTCGGCCTGCGCATTGCAAAGGTCAAGGAGGATGAGATCGACGAACGCGTGACCGAGATGCTGGAAATCGTCAGCCTCAAGGGCTTCGAAAACCGCAAGGTGACGAGCCTGTCCGGTGGCCAGCAGCAGCGTGTGGCCATTGCCCGCGCACTGGTCAACCGCCCGCAGGTGCTGCTGCTCGACGAGCCTCTGGGCGCACTCGATCTGCGCCTGCGCAAGGATATGCAGAACGAACTGAAGAATATCCAGCAGCGAATGGGAATTACATTTATATATGTCACGCACGATCAGGAAGAGGCGCTGACCATGTCCGACACCATCGTCGTCATGAACAAGGGCAAGATCCAGCAGATCGGCCGACCGGAGGATATCTATAACGAGCCGAAGAACGCATTCGTCGCGGATTTCATCGGCGAGTCCAATATTCTCGACGGCGTGATGCTGGAGGACTATGTCGTCAAGTTCTTCGGCCGCAGGTTCCAGTGCGTGGACAAGGGCTTTGCGCCCAATGAGCCGGTCGACGTCGTTATCCGTCCGGAGGACGTGGATATCGTTCCGCCGGAGCAGGGCCATCTGTGCGGCACCGTCACCTCCGTCACCTTCAAGGGCGTCCACTACGACACCATTGTCGATTTCAAGGGCTTCAAGTGGCTCATTCAGACCACGGATTACTGCCCTGTTGACGCGTACATCGGCATTCGCCTCAATCCTGAGGATATCCATATCATGCACAAGAGCGAGTATTCCGGCCTCTACGGCGACTACTCCTCCTACAGCGCGGAATATGACGAGATTGCCGACGCCTCGGAGGAAGAAGCCGATGAAGAATAACAACAAGCTTCTCGCCTGCCCGTATATCATCTGGATGGTCCTGTTTACGATCATCCCGTTGGGCATCGTCGTCTATTACGCGCTGACCGATTCTATCACCGGCCAGTTTACGCTTTCCAACCTGTCCGGCATGGGCACGTATCTGCCGATCTTCCTGCGCTCGATCTGGCTGAGCCTGTTTGCTTCGCTGATCTGCCTGATCATCGGCTACCCTGTCGCATATTTTATCGCGCAGTGCAAGCCGCTCACGCAGCGGTTCCTCGAAATGCTCATTATGCTCCCGATGTGCATGAGCTTCCTGCTCCGTACGCTGGCCTGGGTCGGTATGCTGGAGGATACGGGCATCATCAACACGCTCCTGCAGCACATCGGCATTTCTCCGCTGCCGCTCATCCGGACAAACGGCGCCGTCATTCTCGGCATGGTGTATAACTACCTGCCCTACATGATCCTGCCGCTCTACACGGTCATTATGAAGATCGACAACCGGCTTGTTGAGGCTGCGCTTGACCTCGGCTGCCGTCCGTCGCAGGTGTTTTCCCGTGTCATCCTGCCGCTTTCCGGCCCCGGTATTCTGTCCGGCCTTACGATGGTCTTCGTCCCGGCTGTCTCTACCTTCTACATCTCCCAGAAGCTCGGCTCCACCGGCACGACGCTCATCGGCGATGTGATCGAGTCCCAGTTCAAGACCGCCTACAACCCGAACCTCGGCGCGGCCATGAGTCTGGTGTTGATGATCCTGATCTTTATCTGTGTCGCCGTGATGAACCGCTTCGGCGAGGGCGACGGAGAGGAGGTCATCAAGGTATGAAGCACTTCAACCGCACCGTCACCGTCCTGGTGTTCATCTTCCTCTACATTCCCATGATCGTTCTGGCCGTGGCCTCGTTCAACACCGGCACGGACATCGCAAGCTTCAAGGGCTTCACGCTCCGGCAGTACGCCAATCTGTTCCGGGACGGCACGCTCCTGACGCTCCTGCGCAACTCTGTCATCATTGCGCTGCTGGCGACGCTCATCTCTACCGTTGTCGGCACAATGGCTGCCGTCGGCATCCACAGCATGAAGGGCCGGCTCCGCTCCGCCGTCATGACCATAACGAACATCCCCATGACGAATCCGGATATCGTCACCGGCGTTGCGCTGGCGCTGCTGTTCGCGTTCGCGGGGACGGTTTTGAAGACCAACTCCGTGCTCGGCTTCTGGACGCTTCTCATCGCGCATATCACGTTCGATCTCCCCTATGTCATTCTGAACGTCATGCCGAAGCTCCAGCAGATGGACAAGGATCTGGTCGAGGCCGCGCTGGATCTCGGCTGCACGCCGTTCCAGTCGTTCACCAAGGTCGTCATTCACGAGATCATGCCCGGCATCATTTCCGGCGCTCTCATGGCATTCACCATGAGTCTGGACGATTTCGTCATTTCGTATTTCGTCACCGGCTCCAGCTTCATTACACTCCCGGTCGAGATCTACAACTATACGAAAAAGCCCATTCAGCCGAAGATCTACGCGCTGTTTACGCTGATGTTCATCGTGATTCTTGTCCTGATGGTCGTCATGAACCTGCTGCAGGCCAAATCCGAGAAGAACCGGCAGCAGCCGAGGAGGGTCCGTGCATGAAAAAACGATTTTTTTCTGTTCTGCTGGCGCTCGTTCTGCTGCTCTGTGCCGTTCCCATGCCCGTGCACGCCGCCGCCAATGAGATCACCGTCTACAACTGGGGCCAGTACATCTCCGACGGCACGGATGACGGTCTGGACGTGATCAAGGCGTTTGAGGAAGAAACGGGCATTAAGGTCAATTACCTGACGTTCGACTCCAACGAGTCCATGTACACCAAGCTCAAAACCGGCGGCACAACGTTCGACGTGATCATCCCGTCTGATTATATGATCGCCAAGCTCATTTCTGAGGATATGCTGGAACCGCTGAACTTCGACAATATTCCGAACTACGAATACATTGACGAAGCCTTCCGCAATCAGGCGTACGACCCGGAAAACACCTACTCCGTTCCCTACACATGGGGCACGGTCGGTCTGATCTACAACAAAAACTACGTTTCGGACGAGGATGCGGAAAGCTGGTCCTGCCTGTGGAACTCCAAGTATCAGGGCAAGCTTCTGATGTTCGATAACCCGCGCGACGCGTTTGCCATTGCGGAATCCATGCTGGGCTACAGCTTCAACACGGAGGACGAGCAGGAGCTTAAAAACTGCGCCGACCTGCTGGCCAAGCAGTCCCCTGTTCTGCAGGGCTACGTCATGGACCAGATCTTTGACCGCATGGAGCGCGGCGAAGCCTGGGCAGCTCCCTATTACGCGGGCGACTACCTGACCATGGTCGAGGAAAATCCCGATCTGGGCTTCAGCCACCCGAAAGAGGGCTTCAATATCTTCATTGACGCCATGTGCATCCCGAAGGGCTGCCAGAACAAGGAGGGCGCGGAGGCATTTATCAACTTCCTCTGCCGCCCGGATATCTCCGCCGCCAATCTGGATTACATCGGCTATTCCACCCCGGAGACTGCCGCAAAGGACTATCTGGACGAGGAAGTGACGTCCAGCCCCGTCTCCTACCCGGACGACGAGACGCTTGCGCGCAGCGAATCCTTTGCCGAGCTCGGCGTGGAGGCCACGCAGGTGATGAATGACCTGTGGCTTTCCGTCAAGACCTCAACATCAAACACAACACTGTATCTGATTCTGACGATTGCGGCCATTGCCGCAGTGATCCTGTTCTTCGTGATCTCCGGCATTGTCCGGCGCCGCAAAAAAGCACGCCGCTGCCGCAAGTGGAAGCAGGCATAAAAATGATTTTGGCCAGCAGCTACGCTGCTGGCCATTTCTGCTGCAAGCTGTTTTTTTACGGCCCTGTCCGCAGCTCGACATCGCCGGAGACGGTTTCTGCGGTGATGGTGCAGAGCTTATCGCCGCTGGAGAGGAAGCCGTCGGTGTCACGGTCGCCGCTGACGGTGCTGAGATCCAGCGTGTACCGGCAGCTGCCCTCCGGAAGCGTAAGGCGCAGATCGCCGCTGACGCTGTTGAAGCTGACCTCATCCGGGGCTGCGGTGCAGCTGATGCGCGCTTCCCCGGAAACGGTCTCACAGTCAATATCGCTGCCGTCCGCCGGAAGCGCAGTCAGGGAGATATCTCCGCTGACAGTACCGAAGTCATAGTCCTCAGCCAGAAGCCCCGGGCCGGTAATATTGCCGCTTGTGGTGCTGACGGTGAGCGAATCCACGCTGCCTCCCATCAGCTCGACATTCGCCGAGACAGTCTCGACCGTAATGTTATCCAGCATCAGCGTATCCGGCAGGAAGACGGTCAGCGCCTTTCTCGGCAGATCCATGTTGCTGAAAAGCCTCGATTTGCACGGCTGGATGATGAGCTTTCCGTTGCTGACTCTGTAGCGCATCCGGTAATCCTCATTGTCTCCGGTATAATCCTCCTGAAAAGCCACGCCGTCCGCGTTCGATTCGACCAGATACACATCGCCGGTCAGCCAATGGATCTCGATTTCTGTGATATCTGTCAGCAGCTCGGAAGCCGCTGCAGGCTGCTCCTTGCTGCCGAAGCCGGAGCGGTCAAGCGTTTCATATTTGTTCGCGCTGTCATAGATATAAAGTCCTCCCGCGCGCAGCACACCGAAGACCGCCCGGCCCGCGAAGTTCAGCGCCAGTATCGCTATGACTGCACCCACGCAGATGAGCGCAATGGCCCAGCCGGGGAGCTTTTTCTTCCTGCCGGTCTGCGGCGCAGTGGATACCGCGTCCGGTGTAGGCGGCGCAGGAAAATCCCGCTTTTTGGGTTTTTCCGCCGCCTGCTTGTGCTCATACAGCTCCGATACGTCGCCGATGCCGCCGACGGCCTCGTCATACGCTTCCTGCTCCGATTTTCCGGCGGCGATCAGATCGTCGTACCGGTCGAGCGTGTGCTGTAAGATCTCCTGCTGCACCTCCGCGTTGCGGATGGTCAGTGCAGCGTCTTTAAAAAGTCCGTTTACATAGACCTTGATCTGCTCTCTCATGCTTCTCCCTCCAATAATGCGTTCAGAATGCGCACGCTTGCGTCCCATTCTGCCCGCGCCTGCCGGTAAGCCTCCCGGCCCTTTTCTGTAATTCTGTAATACTTCCGTCTGGCTCCGACCGCTTCATCGCCCCAGTAGGAGGTAATGTACCCGCTGTCCTCCAGCCGGCGGAAGGCGGTATAGAGCGTGGCTTCCTTCAGGATAAATTCGCCGCGGGAGCAGCTTTCAATGTGCTTGTTGATCTCGTAGCCGTAGCTGTCGCGGCGCAGAAGCTGCGCCAGGATCACCGCGTCCGTATGACCGCGGATCACGTCTGCCCGAATGGACACATCCCCACCTCCGTTTCGGTGCGGCTAGTATAACACGATATACCTCGCCTGTCAAGGTATATCACGATAATATCTTACATGAAGAAATTTCATGAACTGCATTCGAAATCAGCACTTGTCATGCGACCCGCAATATGCTATACTTCCACACAGCAAGATACGGAAGAAGGGACGCCTGTATGCGCATTGTCATTAAAATCGGCACCTCCACCATCACGCATCCAACCGGCAGGCTAAACATCCGCCAGATGGAAGCGCTCTGCAAGGTGCTCAGCGACCTCAAGAATGCCGGAAATGAGGTGATCCTCGTCTCCTCCGGCGCGATCGGCATGGGCGTGGGCAAACTCCGCCTCGGAAAGAAGCCCACGGATGTGCCGACGAAGCAGGCTGCCGCCGCAGTCGGTCAGTGTGAGCTGATGTATACCTACGACAAGCTGTTCTCCGAATACCGCCACACCGTCGCACAGATCCTGCTGACGGCGGACGATATCGCCGACCCTGTCCGGCACGAGAATTTCCAGAACACGATCCAGCGCCTGCTGGAGCTGGATGCGATTCCGATCGTCAACGAGAACGACACGGTTTCCGTCGCAGAGTTCGGCATCGGCGACAATGATACGCTCTCGGCCATCGTCGCGACCAGCGTTCACGCCGATCTGCTCGTGCTGCTGTCGGATATTGACGGTCTGTACACTGCCGACCCGCATAAAAATCCAGACGCTGCGCGCATCGAATTGGTTCCCGAAATCACAGAAGAAATTCTGCGCCTTGCCGACGGCAAGGGTTCCGAGCTTGGAACCGGCGGCATGAAAACCAAGCTTACCGCTGCGCAGATCGTCACAAAAGCCGGAACAGATATGATCATTGCCAACGGAGCAGAGGTCGAGAAGCTCTATGCGCTGCTCGACGGGAAATCCATCGGCACAAGATTTTTAGGAAAGAAGGCAGACATATGACGACACAGGCGCTTTTACAGCAGGCCAAGGCCGCCTGCCCGCAGCTTGCGTGGCTGGGGAGTGAAGAAAAGAACCGGGCCATCCTGCAAATGGCAGATGCAATTGAGGCAAATGCAGATGTCATTCTCGCCGCAAACGCTGAAGATCTGCACGCGGCGCAGGACGTCATTTCAAGCGTCATGCTCGACCGTCTGCGCCTGACAAAGGACCGGATCGCCGCCATGGCGGACGGTATGCGGCAGGTCGCGAAGCTCCCTGACCCGGTTGGGGAAATTCTGGCTGAGGTGAAGCGGCCCAATGGACTTGTGATCCGCAAAACTGCGGTTCCGATGGGTGTCGTCGCCATTATCTACGAAAGCCGCCCGAACGTTACCTCTGACGCGGCGGTGCTCGCCCTCAAAAGCGGCAATGTCTGCGTCCTGCGCGGCGGGAAAGAGGCATACTGTTCTGCCGCAGCCATTGTTGCGGCTATGCACGAGGGCCTGCGCGCCGTCGGCCTGCCGGACCTCCACGCCGGCGACCTTGCCGGCAAGCGCCTGCGCCATGGTGGGCGTCGTTGTCGTCAGTTCGCTGGCTTTGACACTCGCTATCGAGCCCGTAAAGTCGCTTTTGCGCATGGGCGTATAGCCGACAACGAGCACATCCGAGATTTGTTGGCTATCCTCTTTGAGCGTAATGTCGAAGCGAGTGGCGCTGCCGACCCGAACATCCGCCGGGGCATACCCCAAATAGTTGATTTCCAGAACGGCCTGCGAAGCGGGGGGGGGTACCTGGAGCGAAAACCGGCCCTCTGAGTCCGTGCTGATCCCGATCGTCGTACCTTTCACGACTACGGCTGCTCCGACAACCGGGTTGCCGGCCGCATCGCGTACGACACCGGAAATCACAGCAGGCTTCTTCGCCTCGGCTTCAGAGCGTCCGTTCTTCAGTACAATGTTCGAGCCCTGGACCGTATAGGATACATTTGTTCCCCGGAGCATGGCGTCAAGCGCCTCCTGCAGCGGACGATTCACGACCTGTACCGTAACAATACGTTTCACATCCACGTTCTCGGCGCTTCCGAAAAGATATTTCGTCTGACGCTCAATCTCATTCATAACCTGCTCCATACGAACCTTTTCCATACGAATAGTCACACGAACGTCTTGCGCGTGAATGTCGGTTACGGGATATGCGATGGGCAGAACGAATAAAAGAATTAACAAACTAATTCGATGAATAATCTTTTTATTCATACTTTTGTTGAATTAAAGTTCAATTTTGAGAAAAGGTTGATCATTTTCCGATTGGACTCCGGCCTGCAGGTGTTTGCCCGCCTGCAGGTTTTTTTCATGTCCGACCGGAAGAGCAATGGTGGAT
>ENA-OYCD01000479-OYCD01000479.1-human-gut-metagenome-genome-assembly--contig:-NODE-479-length-8174-cov-4.509792_pt1 | contig 8174 bp, 9 predicted proteins | sample MGYA00244664_ERZ652869 | MGnify/ENA primary metagenome ERZ652869 (study PRJEB26926, sample SAMN06164849) | human gut metagenome | biome: ENVO:00009003; feature: ENVO:2100002; material: ENVO:00002003... | reverse complement strand
ATGTGTATAAGAGACAGTTCCTATATATAGCAACACGAAGCTGGCATTGACTCTGTTCACCATCGACTTGGCCAGTCGTGTCAAGCACAAAGGTATTGTTGTGAATGCGGCCGACCCGGGGATTGTGTCTACCAATATCATTACCATGCATATGTGGTTTGACCCGCTGACAGATATACTTTTCAGGCCTTTCATCCGTACTCCCCGTAAGGGAGCTGCAACAGCTGTCGGCTTATTGCTGGATGAGGATGCCGGTAAACGTACGGGGACATTGAATGCCAGTTGCCGTCCCAAGTCTCTTTCGGAGAAGTACACCCGGCATGTACAGATGGAAGAACTGTGGGAGAGGACGGAAAGTATAGTGAAAAAATGGTTGTAAAAAACAGAGAAGGCGCATATGTCGCCTTCTCTGTTTATGGGGTATCTGAACTGTCTGTCATTAGATAGACAGTTCTCTCAATACATTTACAAGGTCTTTCTTGATGGGTTTGTCATTCTTGATGGCCTTCGTGAAGGGAACGTATACCACTTCATCGTGGTCAATGCCTATCATGACATTGCGCTGTCCTTCCATGATTGCGTCGATGGCGGCTGCGCCCAGACGGCTGGCAAGGATACGGTCGTGTGCCGTAGGGCTACCACCGCGTTGCAAGTGACCGAGGATGGTTACGCGTACGTCATATTGGGGGTATTCGTTCTTTACACGCTCTGCATAGTGCATTGCACCGCCGGTCAGTTCACTCTCGGCTACCAGTACGATACTGCTGTTCTTGGATTTCCGGAAACCGTTCTTGATGAATTCTTCCAGTTGGTCCACTTCCGTACTGAATTCCGGGATAATGGCTGCTTCTGCTCCGGAGGCGATGGCGCCGTTCAGAGCGAGGAAACCGGCATCGCGTCCCATGACTTCTACGAAAAACAAGCGCTCATGGGAAGTGGCTGTATCACGGATTTTGTCCACAGCATCCAGGATCGTGTTCAGCGCGGTGTCGTAGCCGATAGTGGTATCTGTTCCATAAAGGTCATTGTCGATAGTTCCCGGCAGCCCGATACAAGGCACGTCAAACTCTTGTGCAAAGATACGAGCACCGGTCAGCGAACCGTCGCCTCCGATAATCACTAAGGCGTCAATGCCTTCTTTCTTCATGTTGTCGTAAGCAATCTGGCGGCCCTCGGGAGTCGTGAACTCTTTGCAGCGGGCTGTCTTCAGGATTGTACCACCCAGCTGGATGATGTTGCTGACATTTTGGCTTTTGAATTCTTTGATTTCGCCGGTTACCAGACCTTTGTAACCTCTATATATACCTTTAACTGAAAGTCCGTTGTAAATAGCCGAACGTGTCACGGCACGTATGGCTGCGTTCATTCCCGGAGCATCACCTCCTGATGTCAAGATACCAATGCACTTAACTGTTCCCATAACAATCTTTTTGTTTAGTATTAATAATCATGATGAAAAATAGATTTGGACTATTTTTTCATGCCGCAAAGATAGTAAAAAGCTGAGGCGGTGACTAATAAATTACGTTAATTTGCTGTTCCAAAAGGATGACAAACTGTTATTTAAGTTTTGACTTTATGGCTTCTGAAATTTCTTCCATCAGCCATTTGGGGGTGGAAGTGGCTCCGCAGACACCGATGGAATTGGCACCGGCTAACAGAGAACTATCTATTTCTTCGGCACTGTCTATCAAATGTGAATTGGCATTGACTTTTTTACACTCACTGAACAGCATCTTGCCGTTAGAGCTTTTTTTGCCGCTGACAAAGAATATTAAATCATGGGAAGCTGCAAATTTCCGGATATTAGGTATCCGGTTTGCTACTTGTCGGCAGATAGTGTCATAGGACTCGAAAGTGACTTTCGGTGAGATATGTCCCTCTATGTATTTCACAATGTTTTGAAATCCGTCCAGAGACTTTGTGGTCTGGGAGTAGAGACGGATGTCTTTGCTGAAATCCAGTTTCCTTGCCTCTTCCTGCTTTTCGATGACGATGGCCTTTCCGGTGGTTTGTCCTACCAGACCCAGTACTTCGGCGTGTCCATTTTTGCCATAGATGACAATTTGCTTGTCGCGGTTGTCTTCCTGGACGTACTCTTGCTTAATCTTCTTTTGCAGGCGGAGTACGACCGGGCAGGTTGCGTCAATGATTTCTATATTGTTGCGGCGGGCAATGTCATAAGTTTCAGGGGGCTCTCCATGGGCGCGCAACAGCACCTTGGCGTTGTGGAGGCGGTTGAATTCCTCATGGTTGATGGTAATCAGCCCCATTGCCTTCAGGCGTTCCACTTCACGGCTGTTGTGCACGATGTCTCCCAGACAATAGAGGGTCCCTCCTTTCGCCAGTTCCTCTTCTGCCTTGTTTATTGCAGTGACAACTCCGAAACAGAAGCCGGAGCCTTCGTCTATTTCTACTTTTGCCATATCCGGTTCAGTTCTTCTCCTTTATAACCCGTTCGAATTGTTCCGCCAGCCATTCCTTTTGTTGGGAAATGCTCAGGTGGCTGTTGTCCAACAATAAAGCGTCAGAAGCTTTGCGCAGCGGACTTACATCCCGGTTTTGGTCAATATAGTCCCGTTGTTTCACATTTTCCAGAATTTCGTCAAAGCTGGCTTCTTCCCCTTTGGCCTTTAGTTCGTCATAGCGGCGTTGTGCCCGTATCTCGGGGGTGGCGATTACAAAAATTTTCAGCTCGGCATCCGGAAAAACGGTAGTGCCGATGTCGCGCCCATCCATAACGATACCCTTGGCCTTGCCCATCTCTTGTTGCTGTGCCACCATAGCTTCGCGTACGAAATCCAATGTTGCAATGGGACTGACACGTGAAGACACTTCCATGGTACGGATTTTGTTTTCTACATTTACTCCGTTCAGGTAGGTATCCGGGCGTCCGGTTTCGGGGTTCAGGCGGAAAGAAATATGTATATCCTTTATTAGACTTTTCAGTTTTTCGGCATCTATGCGGTCACCCTGGAAAATACCATTCTCTATACTATATAATGTTACTGCCCGATACATGGCACCGCTATCTATATATATGTAACCGATTTCGCGGGCAAGGTCTTTGGCCATAGTGCTTTTTCCGCAAGAGGAAAAGCCGTCGATTGCTATTGTTATCTTTTTCATGACTTTTATGCTATAGTTATACAGGTATAACACCTGCAAAATAGAAAATTTCAATATTTCATTTAAAATTCTTGCCAAAGATACGGTATTTTTAAAATATCTCGTTACATTTGTGGCACAAAAGCATGTGGAGGCTTTTGAAGGATTAAAAAAATGAAAAAGGAACGTCTGTTGTGTAAAAAAAAACAGCAGAGCGTGAACATTCTTGGGAAAAGTACTATATTTGCCCCAAATGAGAAACACTAAAATTATATTATAAATTATGGAAATTAAGAAATCACCTAAGGCAGACCTGGAGAGTAAGAAGTCGACTTGGCTGCTTGTCGGTTATGTAATCGTGCTCGCTTTCATGTTTGTTGCGTTCGAGTGGACAAAGCGTGACATCAAGATTGATACGAGTCAGGCTATTACCGACTTAGTATTTGAAGAGGAAATCATCCCTATTACAGAACAGCCGGAGCAGGTTACTCCTCCGCCCCCCGAAGCTCCTGCGATTGCAGAAACGCTGACTATCGTTGAGGACGATGCCGACGTGGAAGAAACTGCCATCGTATCTTCTGAGGAATTGAATCAGGCTGTGGAAATCAAATATGTTCCCGTAGCAGTGGAAGAGGAAGAACCGGAAGAACAGACTATTTTCGAGGTGGTGGAGCAGATACCCGAATTCCCGAACGGTGGTATGGCCGGTTTGATGCAGTATCTGAGCAAGAACATTAAATATCCTACTATTGCACAGGAAAACGGAACTCAAGGCCGTGTAACTGTACAGTTTGTGGTCAATAAGGACGGTAGTATCGTAGATGCTAAGGTGCTGAGAGGTGTTGACCCGTACTTGGACAAAGAAGCTGTCCGCGTGATTATGGGCATGCCGAAGTGGAAACCCGGTATGCAGCGTGGTAAACCCGTTCGCGTTAAGTATACCGTGCCTGTAATGTTTAGATTGCAGTAATAAAATATCTATAAGTGGGAGAGGCTGCCGGAATGCAGCCTCTTTTCATTATCCGCTATTTCCTAAATTCTGAAAATGCCATGTTTACAGCCTCCGAGCTTTTAGAAAGAATAAATTCTCATATTGCAGAATTGCAGTTTGTCCGTACTCCTCAAGGTTTATATGCTCCCGTTACCTATGTGTTGTCCATGGGCGGAAAAAGAATCCGTCCGGTATTGATGTTGATGGCCTACAATCTGTATCGGGAGGATATTACCCGTATTTTTAACCCTGCAACGGGGATTGAAGTGTATCATAATTATACTCTTTTGCACGACGACTTGATGGACCATGCAGACCGTCGCCGTGGCAAGGAGACAGTACATAAAGTCTGGGATGACAATGCCGCCATTCTTTCGGGGGATGCAATGCTTGTATTGGCTTATCAGTTTATGGCTCAATGTCCGGTTGAATGCCTGAAAGAGGTAATGGATATATTTAGTCTGACTGCACTGGAAATCTGTGAAGGACAGCAGCTGGATATGGAGTTTGAACATCGGAAGGATGTGAAGGCAGAGGAGTATCTGGAAATGATTCGTCTGAAAACTTCGGTATTGTTGGCTGCAAGCTTGAAGATTGGCGCTCTTTTGGGAGGGGCTTCTTCTGAAGATGCGGAGCAGTTGTATGATTTTGGCATGAACTTGGGTGTCGCTTTTCAGTTGAAAGATGATTTCCTGGATGTTTATGGCGATGCTGCCGTCTTTGGAAAGAATATTGGAGGTGATATTCTGTGCAATAAAAAGACCTACATGCTGATAAAGGCTTTTGAACATGCGGATGAGGAGCAGTTGACCCGCTTGAATGCTTGGGTGGATGCTGTTGCATTCAACCCGGAGGAGAAAGTTGCTGCGGTGACGGAACTGTATAACCGGATTGGCGTCAAGGAACTGTGTGAGAAAAAGATGGAAGAGTATTGTGAACGCGCAATGGAAAGTCTGTTGGCGGTGAAGGTGGCAGATGAAAAGAAAGAGGAATTGAAGAACCTGATGGCTAACCTGATGCATCGGGAAGTATAACTTTAAATCCGGGAGAAAATGCCTTATAGAAGATTGCCTAATACAGATCAAGCGAGAATACGGGCGCTGAAAGCAGTGGTCGTCAAGGGTGATATATGTAATGTGTATGATTTGGCCGTATCTTTGAAGGCGTTGACTGATGCGCGGAATTTTCTTACAAAGTTTGAAGCTGCGCAAGCTTATTATGCCGACTGTTTTGAGCGGCAGGCTCGGGCGGGACGTAAGCATCAGGCTAATGTAAAGACTGCCCGTCTGTATATTTCTCATTTTATCCAGGTGTTGAATTTAGCTGTCATCCGTTCTGAAGTGCGTATTGCTCATAAGGAATATTACGGTTTGGACACAAGCAACAATAATGTGCCTGATTTATCGACAGAGCCTGCCTTGGCAGAGTGGGGGCGTAAAATCGTGGATGGGGAAAACAAACGTATATCCCAGGGAGGAATTCCCATTTATAACCCTACGATTGCAAAAGTGAGGGTGCATTATGATATTTTCATGGATAGTTATGAGAAGCAAAAGAATCTTCAATCTTTGACAGCCCGCAGTTTGGACACCTTGGCTTCGATGCGTGCAGAGGCGGATGGTTTGATTTTGGATATATGGAACCAGGTTGAAAAGAAATTCGAGGAGGTCACTCCCAATGAGAAACGTTTGGATTTATGCCGTGATTATGGAATAATCTATTATTACCGTACCGGTGAGAAACGCAAAGAGTAAGTTGAAGAATGAGATTGATTGATTCACATTCCCATCTTTTTTTAGAAGAGTTTGCAGAGGATTTGCCTCAAGTGATGGCTCGTGCCCGTGAGGCAGGAGTCACGCATATTTTTATGCCCAATATCGATAGTACCACCATAGGACCTATGCTTCGGGTGTGCCGTGAATATAAAGGGTATTGCTATCCGATGATTGGATTGCACCCTACCTCTGTGGGTGCGGATTATGAAAAGGAGTTGGAAATAGTGGCCCGGGAGCTGGCTTCACCGAATGAATTTGTTGCGGTTGGTGAGATTGGTATGGACTTGTATTGGGATAAAACTTTTCTCAGAGAACAGCAAAGGGGGTTGGACAGGCAGATTGAGTGGGCTTTGGAATACGGTTTGCCGGTAGTGCTACATTGTAGGGAAGCGTTCGACCATATATATAATGTGTTGAAACCCTATCAGCAGACTCCTTTGAAAGGAATTTTCCATAGTTTTACGGGGACCTCGGAAGAGGCCTGCAGGATTATGGAATTTGCGGATTTCATGATAGGAATAAATGGTGTGGTGACTTTCAAAAAATCAACTTTGCCGGAAGTCTTGAAGAATATTCCTTTGGAACGCATCGTGCTGGAAACCGATTCCCCTTATCTGACTCCGGTTCCCAATCGAGGCAAGAGGAACGAAAGCGCATATGTTAAGGATACTTTGGTAAAGGTGGCCGGAATTTATGGGAACTCTCCTGAAAAGGTGGCCCAGGTTACTTCTGATAACACTTTAAAAGTGTTCGGAATGCTCAAATAAGCTCTTTGAGATTTTAAAGTTTATTAATTTTGAGATTTTATTTAATATAAAACGGGTCGAATGAAGCAGAACAACAAAAAAAAGAATACATTTGTAGCTGAAAACGCTTGTGGTTCGCATTTTTTTTGTAATTTGCACCCGATTTCAGAAAAGGCGTCTATTGGAGAGATGCTCGAGTGGTTGAAGAGGCACGCCTGGAAAGCGTGTATACCCCTAAAGGGTATCGGGGGTTCGAATCCCCCTCTCTCCGCAACAGTTCTGAATAAGATGGAAAACTAGCGGGTAAAGGTCTACAAATCTATGATTTGTAGACCTTTTTTGCTTGTACTCCGTTTGCTTTGAAAGACTTGGAAACTATGTCTTTGTAAATTAATTATAGATAATGAAAGCTGGATGACATCTCCTTTCATAATAAGGCGATGGGATAATGCATTGCCACTGCAAAGCAAGTGCATGCTTTTTGCAGTGCTACTGCATTCAGCTTTGCAGTGGCGCTGCAACACATATGCAGTGTCACTGCAGCATATATGCAGTAGCGCTGCAACACGTTTGCAGTCACACTGCAGCAGATGTGCAGCGACGCTGACCCGGTAGGTGTGTACGGGATTGTATCATGTTTCGTTAAGAAGATATTATAAAGTATCCTTTGAATGTCGTATTTTTGTCTATCTGTAATTTAGAGTAGTCAAAGAAAACTATGAAACACACTCGTATGAAACTAAAAACAGCGGTAAAGAACCTTCATGAAGGCTGGAAATTCCGGCAGGCGAGACTGACCAATTGGTATCCGGCTACAGTTCCGGGAGTAGTCCACACGGACTTACTGCAGAACAAGATTATTGAAGACCCGTTTTTCCGGTTGAACGAACGGGGATTGCAATGGATTGACAAGGAAGACTGGGTTTATGAAACTTGCTTTACTCTTGCTGCCGACATGATGCGGAAAGAGAATATGGAGCTTGTGTTCGAGGGGCTGGATACTTACGCTGACGTTTATTTGAATGATGAATGTATACTGAAAGCGGACAATATGTTTCGCCGCTGGTCTATCCCCGTTAGGCAGTACATCAGGGAGGAGAATAATATACTGAAGGTGTACTTCCATTCGCCGGTAAAGATAGACGTCCCCAAATGGGATGCACTTCCTTACCAGTATCCGGCATCCAATGACCAGTCTGAAAACGGAGGCTTGTTCAACAAGAAGATAAGCATTTTTGCCCGTAAGGCGGGTTATCATTATGGCTGGGACTGGGGCCCACGTCTGGTTACCTCCGGCATCTGGCGTCCGGTGTATATCAGGGCTTGGAGCGATTTGAGAATCAACGATGTGTTTATCGAGCAGAAGGAAGTCGGTGCAGGCAGGGCCGTGATTGCCGGACATGTGGAGCTGGATGCCGATAAGGATATGGACGGAGTGCTGGTCACGATAACAGACGAGGCTACCGGAAGAGTGCTTGGCGAGTGGCAAGCGGATTTGAAGCGAGGCACCAATCGGGTGACCGTTGATTTCGTCCTTCACAAGCCGAAGCTGTG
>ENA-OYCD01000470-OYCD01000470.1-human-gut-metagenome-genome-assembly--contig:-NODE-470-length-8260-cov-3.347227_pt1 | contig 8260 bp, 4 predicted proteins | sample MGYA00244664_ERZ652869 | MGnify/ENA primary metagenome ERZ652869 (study PRJEB26926, sample SAMN06164849) | human gut metagenome | biome: ENVO:00009003; feature: ENVO:2100002; material: ENVO:00002003... | reverse complement strand
CCTTATCGTCGGCAGCGTCAGATGTGTATAAGAGACAGGATACCGTCAGCGATGAGGATGATACTGAAACATTCCTCAAATACGAGACGTATTTGAAGATGCTGGGACTCGATCCTTCTGACCTTCCGAATGCGGGATCGGTTCAGGCCAAGGTAGAGGAATTTGAAAAGGAAGCAAAACGGAAGTTTGTAGAGGAGCCTGCAAATATGAAGCTCCTTATTGTCGTAGACAAACTTCTCACCGGATTTGATGCGCCTCCTTGTACCTACCTTTACATCGACAAGAGGATGCAGGATCACGGCCTGTTTCAGGCGATTTGTCGCGTCAACCGTCTCGATGATGATAGTAAGGACTTCGGCTATATCGTGGATTACAAGCAGCTGTTTGGACAGCTCCAGACTGCAATGAAAGATTATACTTCCGGCGCTTTTGAAGGATATGATCCGGAGGATGTAAAAGGACTTGTTAAGGATCGCCATGATGCTACGGTATCCTATTTTGAGGAAGTGTATGATGCCGTCGAAGAGCTCTGCGAAGGCGTCGAGGAACCTCGTGGGGAGATCCAGTACATCCATTATTTCTGTGGTATTTCCGGTCAGTCGGAGGAGAGCGACGAGATTTATGCACGCCTGAGAGAAAAACTCTATCGTCTGGTGAGCGGTCTTGTCAGAGCTTTCGCGGAAGCAAAACCATATCTGGTTGATGACATCTCATCTGGCAAACTGAATGAATATGACAAGAAGGTCACTTTCTATATTGAGCTGAAGAAAACCATCGGTACGGCCAGTGGTGATTTCCTCGATTTGAAGGCCTATGAGCCTGATATGAGAAAGATGATCGATAACTATATCACGGCAGCGGATGCTGAGAAGATTGGCGATTTTGATGATCTTACCTTATTGGATTTCGTAGCAAAACAGGGTGAAACGCTTACCGGTGAAGGTGATAGCGGCCACAAGGAAGGTGCAGCAGAGGCCATCGAGAATAACATCCGTAAGAAGGTTATCGAAAAGGTTACCGTCAATCCGCGCTATTACGCAAAGATGTCAGAAATCCTTGATAAGCTCATCGAAGAGCGTAAGCAGGGAGTTCTTGACTACGCTGAGATGCTTGAGAAATATATAAAGCTGGCCAAGGATGTTGATTGCCCGGAGGATAACGATAAATATCCGGAAAGCATCCGTAAGAGCAAAGCGCTTATGGCCATTTATGATAACACCGGCGAGGACGAGAAACTTGCTCTTCGCATTCACAAGGCCGTGAAAAAGCAGGCACTGTCTGGTTTCAGGGATAATCAGGTGGTTGTCAGGAGAATAAAAAAGGCTCTCTTTGAGATTCTGGGTGATGACTCCGAAGTGGAACGCATCTATAAGATCATTGAGAAGCAGGAGGAGTATTAATGCGCATTGTCATTTCCGGGATTCCGATTGATGTGCAAAAAAAGAATATAAAGAATATGCACCTTCAGGTGAAGCCGCCGGATGGACATGTGGTAATTTCTGCGCCTTTATCCGTGGACGATAAAGCTATAGAGGCTTATGCCAGAACTCAGCTGGGCTTTATCAAGAGGGCTATTGCGCAGTTTCAAGAACAGCCAAGGGCATCGAAGCGGCAGTATGTTTCCGGTGAGACGATGTATATCTGGGGAAAGCAGTACTTCCTTGTCTTTAAGCCGGACAATCAGAAGAACAGCTTCGAGATTCAGAACCAGAATATTGTCCTTTCCATGAGTGCCAAAAGCACGGTAAGGCAGCGGGATGCCTATGTCAAAGAGGAATATCGAAAGATTCTGAAAGAAGAAATAGAAAAGCGCCTGCCCAAGTGGGAAGCACAGACAGGCCTTAAATGCGATTCTTGGCAAACAAAATATATGGTCACAAAATGGGGTGCCTGCAGCACGGATAAAAAGAAACTATGGTTTAATCTGCAGCTCGCTCAGAAGCCGTATGTTTGCCTCGACTATATTATTTTGCATGAACTGACGCATTTGCTTACAAGAAAACATGACGCCACATTCATCGCGCACATGGACAGGTATATGCCAAACTGGCGGGAGGTTCGTAAAGAACTCAACGACAGCAGACTGGACTACTATGAGGCGCAGGATGAAAGCCCACTGCAGAAACTGATCGACCAATCCCGTTATGATGACATCCGGGATGCGGCCATAGCTTATATTCAAGAGGAGCATTCTGGTGACGCGAAAAGACTGTCGGTCATTGATATGGAAATCGAGAATGTTATCCATATTGAGCAGCTTGAGGATGGCGTGATTGCTTTCGATGTAATTGCATCATGCGATGTCGAAATGCCGTCCGCATCTCGCAAGGGTTATTTTAATGAGCGCTGGCTGAAGATTCATTGTCAGGTTACTCTTGGCATCGATATGAGTGGGTTCCGAATCATGTCTGTTGGTAATTGCGAGCCGCAAGAGGAATCTGATAATGACCGTCTGTCCGGAGAGCTGGTACCTATTATCTCTCGCGACCAGTTTGAAGGCGAGGCTGAGAAGTTCCTGACAAGGTATTGTCCGGAAGCACTGGATAAACCGATGAGGGTTCCAATCGAGACAATAGCCAGCGATATGAAACTACAGGTTATCGAAGATGTTCCTCTGTCAGATGATCTTACTTACTTTGGGACTATCATATTTGATAACGGGAATGTTCTCGATAAGCACCGGAAGATTACAATTCGCAATGCCAAACGAGGAACCGTTTATCTTGATCCGCGTGTCTCCTATGAGAGATCTGTAGGAACAAAGCGCACTACGCTGGCACATGAGTGTTTTCATTGGCATCGTCATCAGCCATACCACGTGCTGATGAAAATGATAGGTGCCGATGATAATCTGGGAAAAGCAATTCAATGTCAGATAGCCGCTAATTCCATAGATTCAGATAAATGGAAGGCTGTAGACTGGATGGAGTGGCAAGCCAAAGGCGTCGCTCCGAGAATCTTGATGCCTGCGAAACCGACACGCTTAAAGGCAGATCAGCTCCTTGCAGTTTATGGAGGGGCTTATGATGCAAGCATTGCAGCCTATGAGAATGTCATTGATGAACTTGCGGAGCTGTTCGATGTGTCGAGACAGGCCGCCAAGGTTCGCCTGATGGATCTGGGGTATTCCAAAGCTGAGGGTGCATATCCATTTGTGGATGGTCAGTATGTTCGCGGATATTCATTTGAAGCAGGTGCCTTGGATAAGAATCAGACATTCACTATTCCCTATGCCGATTTGTTTAAGGCGTACTGTTTTGATCGTGAGTTTAAGAAGCTGATTGACAGCGGACAGTTTATTTTTGCAGATCGTCATCTCGTTCTCGATAACGAGAAATACATAGCGAGAGATCAGTCCGGGAATGCTACGCTGTCAGAATATGCTCTCTCGCACATGGATGAGTGTTGTGTCGTCTTCTCGAAGGGATATAGCTATCAATCGAAATATCAAGGGGCGAGGTATTACACGCAGTTTATGCGGAATGCCGCACCGGTTGAAAATCAGGTTGAATATTCCTTTGAACTTAATGCTCACAACAAGACACTTCTTGAGCAAATCAAGAACGCAAAGCGCCGGTCAGAGGCCATGCGTAGATATCCCGGTTCCTTTGCTGAGACGCTGGTAGCGCTGCAGAAGGAAAGGAAGCTCTCAAATAAGCAGCTGGCTGATCGCTCTCTTGTGGGAGAAAAAACCATTCAGCGTTTGAGAAACGATGAAGAGTACCCGACTTCAGTTCAGACAGTTCTTGCCTTATGCGTAGGTCTGAAGCTGCCTTTGCCAGAGGCTGAGATGTTTCTTGGTAAAACAGACTTTAAATTAAATTCAATGAAGGGCGAGGGATACGTTTATCAATGCGTATTAGGAGCCTGCGCTGAGAATTCGATTTATGAAATAAATGAAATGCTCAAAGAAAACGGAATTACTCCTCTGGGGAGCGATCCCGATCTTCAGTGAGTCAAGGAGGAGGACTAACCATGGCAGTGCCAAAATACGATGAATTAATGAAGCCTTTACTGGCAGCAGTAAAAGACGGTGAGGTCTATAAAATTAAGGACGTTACTGCCGTGTTAGCTGAACAGCTAAATTTATCAGCAGAAGACCTCGCAGAAATGCTTCCGAGCGGTAGGCAAACCGTGTTTAAAAACAGGGTCGGATGGGCGAAGACTTATCTGAAAAAAGCTGGACTCCTTGATAGTCCTGCCCGCGCCACTATTGTCATTACGGAAGCTGGAAAGAAAGTAGTTGCAGAAAATCCAGAGAAAATAGACTCCAAATATCTGGAACAGTTTCCTTCGTTTGTAGATTTTGCATCCGCCTCTGATCTTGCAAATGGAGATGATACGGTGTCTACGATTTCAAAGCCGACGGATCTTACACCCGATGACCAACTTGAAGACGCATATAAGCAGATTAATGCAAGCCTTGCATCTGATTTGTTGAGTGAGGTTCTGAAAATCTCGCCATACACCTTTGAAAAGCTCGTTGTTGATCTTCTTTCAAAGATGGGTTATGGAACTGTAGCTTACGGAAGTCATGCAACAGTCGCTTCCGGTGATGATGGAATTGATGGAGTCATCATGGAGGACAAGCTCGGATTCTCTTTGATTTATATGCAGGCTAAGGAATGGGCACCAGATAGAGTTGTTGGACAGCCGGACATTCAGAGCTTTGTAGGTGCGATTGCCGGGAAGCACGGCGATGGACTTTTCGTTACGACAGCTAAGTTTTCACAGAAGGCTAAGGATTACGCAAATACTCATCACATTATTTTGATTGATGGTGAGAGACTTGCTAATCTGATGATTGAGTATAACTTCTGTGTGTCAACACGGAAAACGTTTGAAATTAAGGCAATCGATACGGATGCTTTGGCTGAATATCAGGATGAGTAATTCGATTGCGAAAAAGCAGGAAGTTGGAGGGAATACATTATGGCAAATGAGCTGCAGCCATTGTCGCTGCTCTTTCAAAATAGATTATTCCGGATACCGGACTATCAGCGTGGCTATGCATGGTTGCAGCAACAGTTGGTGGATTTTTGGGATGACCTTGTAAATCTTCAGGCTGATCGCTATCACTATACAGGTCTCCTGTCCCTTAAACCGCTAAAAAGCAAGGAGACCGTCAGCTGGGGCGAGGACTTGTGGCTGGTAGAGAACGGATATAAGCCTTGTCATATCGTTGATGGACAGCAGCGCATCACCACGTTTGTCATTCTCTTGAATGAGATCGTGGGATTTGTGCGCGGCTTGGATGAGAACAAGGGTAAGTCAGATAAGGAAATTACGCTGGGGTATGAAACGGTCGAAGAAATCGTTTCAAAATACATCTGCCGAAAAAGACCGCCAAACGGAGTAGTAACAACATACCTTTTTGGCTATGAGGTCGACAATCCCAGCGCGGAATACATGAAATATAAGGTGTTCGATGAGCCGTATTCCGGCGCGGTGAATGAGACCTACTATACGAAGAATCTAAAGTTTGCAAAGAACTTTTTTGCAGAAAACATCAGGAAGCTATATGAAGAGTCTGGAGAAGGCGGACTTGAGGCAGTAAATACGCTGTATAAGAAGCTCACACAGCGCCTGATGTTTAATCTCCATGAAATCGACGACGATTACGATGTATTTGTAGCTTTTGAGACTATGAACAATCGTGGTAAGAAGCTGACGAATCTTGAACTGTTGAAAAACAGACTGATCTATTTGACCACGCTTTATGATGATGAGGTGTTTGACGAAAAGGACAAGTCTGCTCTCCGCAAGAAGATAAATGACGCTTGGAAGGAAGTCTACTATCAGCTTGGTAGGAACAAGAGTGTTCCTCTTTCCGATGATGACTTTTTGCGTGCCCATTGGATTATCTACTTCAGGTATTCCCGTAAACGTGGCGATGACTATATCAAATTCCTTCTGAGCAAGTTCTCTTCAAAGGGCATATTTGAAAAGGCACCAGTTCTGGTTGAAACAGAGGCCGAGTCGGTTATCAGCGATGATGTAAATGATGCTGACGACACGGAAGTTCCCGAAACAGAAGAACAGGAAATCATAGAGGTATCCAAACTCCAGCCAAAAGAAATCGAGGACTATGTCAACAGCCTCAAAGATATGGCGAAGTACTGGTATGACACCTATTTTCCGTTTGAAAGTGTTAATCTTACTCCTGAAGAGCAAAAACGAGTCGATAGGCTTAACCGTATCGGCATCGGACATTTCAGACCTCTGATTACTGCGATCATCAGTCGACGGGATATTTCTGCAAACAGCAGAGTTAAAATCTTTGAAGCTATCGAACGCTTTATCTTTGTCGCATTTCGCTTGGGTAATTTTAATGCATCCTATGGTAGCAGTGATTATTATCGAGCTGCTCGTCAGGTGTATGTGAAAGAAACAGATGTTGATGATCTCTGTAAAGAAATCTATGACAGGACTACGAACGATATCGATTTTGCCACGCAGAACTTTGTCACCAGAATTGAGAAATATTTTTCTACAGGAAATGGCTACTACGACTGGAACAGTCTGCGCTACTTCTTTTATGAATATGAGGCTAAGCTGGCAGAGAAAAATAATATAGATCGTTTCTGCACGTGGTCAATGTTTACAAAGTCCGAGAAGGATAAAGTATCTATCGAGCATATTTTCCCTCAGACACCGACGAAGTATTACTGGCGTAATATGTACCGGCAGTTTAAGGATTCGGAAATCAAGATGCTTTCCGGAGCACTTGGGAACCTTCTGCCGTTGTCTCAGAGCGTAAACTCGGCTTTGCAGAATGATAGTTTTGAGGATAAGAAACATTCCAAAACCACAGGACGTCGCGGGTACGAGAATGGATCTCACTCAGAGATAGAGGTATCCAAGCTGCAGGATTGGACTGCATTTGAGATATACAGCAGAACTGAAAAGCTCCTCGTTTTCATGCAGGAACGCTGGAACCTGCAATTCGACGAAGAACAGTTGGAAAAGCTGATCGGCATTTCGTTCGTCAAAGATGGACGAGAAATCCCGGAGGAGTTGGAGGAAGTATCGGCAAACGTACCGGAATCCAAGGAAAGTGCAGAAGGCTCCGGAGATGATCAAAAACTGCAATTCTGGACAGCATTCGTGAACTATGCTTATGAGCACGGCAGATCAAGTGATATAGCAAAACAGAAAGCTGCTGGTCGTACATATTACGATGTGCACATAGGCGCGAACGGTTATCACTTATTCTTTTCTATTCCCTATGGTAAACGAATCAAGATGGGCATCTACACCTATAATGTGGATACCTATAACCGTCTGAAGGAATTAAAAGACCAGATTGAGGCCGAATTTGATGAGAACCTAAATTGGGAATACTCAAAATCGACAGGTACAACACGTTCCATCGTTATTGAGGAGAAGGCTGATGTATTCAATCCAGCAGAGCAGCAGAAAATATTTGATTGGATCATCGACCATTTTGACCGGATCACGACAGCGTTATCTATGGCCGGAGAGCATCTCAGTATAAGCGGTGATTCCTCTGAAACGAGGTTTGAGATCAGAAAACGTTACTGGACGTATGCCCTAACACAAATCCATGAGGCTCATGGTAATCCCGGCTCTTTCAGCAATGTAAATCCGAGTACGGACAACTGGATAAACGGCTTCTTTGGCATTGGAGGTTTCTACCTCTGCTGTGTTGCGAATTTTGACTCTGCACGTTCAGAGGTCGTATTTGCCAGAGCGGAGAGATCAGAGAATAAAGCAGCGTTTGATGCTCTTTACCAGCATAAGAGCGAGATTGAATCGAAGCTGGGAACGGAGCTTCAGTGGAACCGTGGAGATGATATCAAATCCTCGAAGGTATTTATTCAGCTTGATAACGTGAGCATTGAAAACGAGGATGACTGGCCGCAGATGGCAAAGTTTCATGCAGAATGGTCAAAGAAGTTCTACGATTTGATTGTGCCGTATATAACGGTAGATTGGCAATAGTCCACTCAGGACGAGGAGCACGGATGGCAAATTTAAATTCTGAGAATCCGCACGTCGGACGCAAGTTCCAAGAATTTGTGCAAACGATTCTCAAAGAAAAATATAATACATATTTTGAGCAAGAAGCAGCAATCCCCATCGGCAGACCGCCAAAGGAGCACAAGTTTGATCTTGCCAATGCTGACAGGTCTATCGTGGCTGAATGCAAATGTTATACGTGGACTGATTCCGGGAATGTTCCGAGCGCCTGTCTCTTATACACATCTCCGAGCCCACGAGACGCGTAGTAATCTCG
>ENA-OYCD01000451-OYCD01000451.1-human-gut-metagenome-genome-assembly--contig:-NODE-451-length-8495-cov-4.849763_pt1 | contig 8495 bp, 8 predicted proteins | sample MGYA00244664_ERZ652869 | MGnify/ENA primary metagenome ERZ652869 (study PRJEB26926, sample SAMN06164849) | human gut metagenome | biome: ENVO:00009003; feature: ENVO:2100002; material: ENVO:00002003... | reverse complement strand
CGGAAACAGAATGAGAATAAAAAAGAGAAAGCCGATAATTTTCATTCGGAGTAGTCATTTTCCTCAGAAACCTCTATGCAACGACATATATCCTTCATTTCGAACCCCCTGCTCAAGGCAAAACGCACCAGTTTGCCATTCAACTCATACTCACTTTCGGCACGGACGCTTTTACGCTTTGCCGCCAGCAGTTTCTGCAAGACGGCGTGGTATTCCTCCTCATCAATCTCGTTCAAATAGGGCCAATAGACAGATGAAGATATCTTTTTCAACTGGAGCGCCTGCCCTATCTTCATCTTGCCCCATTTGGCAAAACGGTATTTGTCGTTGATGAAAGCACGGCAGAAGCGCTTTTCATCAATGTACTTCTCTTGTTCCAGACGGTTGATGATACGGTCTATGGCATCATAGGCAATGCCCCAGCGTTGCAGTTTCTCCGCAATCTCCGCCCGGCAATGCTCGGCAGTGGAGCAATATGCCGCCACTCTGTTCAAAGCTTCAGTTTCAGTTATTTCTATCATCGTTCTGCAATTACGTACCGGTCGTTGCCGGAAATATCTTTTCGGATACGGACATTCGTATAGCCTTGCTTGCGAAGCATCGAAGCGACAGCCTCTCCAAATGCCCGGTTGATTTCAAAATAGAGTCGGCCGCCGACCGTCAGCATGCTCCGTCCCAGTTCACCTATACGCCGATAGAAACGGAGCGGGTCGCTGTCTGGAACAAACAAAGCTCCCGAAGGTTCCCAGTTCAAGACATTTGGATCCATGTCCTTCTTTTCTGTTTCCGTAACATAAGGCGGATTACTGACGATTACATCAAAGTACTCATCCTCAGTCGGTTGATACGTCAGGACATCACGCTGTACAAATTGTACGGAGGTCTGCAAAAGGCGGTTATTGTCGCCGGCTATGGCAAGAGCTTCTCCGGAAATATCCCAAGCAGTTACTTCCGCTTCCGGCAACTCTTTAGACAAAGTGACGGCAATACACCCACTTCCAGTGCCAATGTCGAGAATACGGGAAGCCGGAGCGACTTCCTCCAGCATCCTCTCCACCAGTTCTTCCGTTTCGGGACGGGGAATAAGCACCCCCGGAGCCACCCGAAAAGTACGTCCCAGGAAACGGGCAGTACCCTGCACATACTGTATGGGCTCAAAATTGCACAGACGGGAAAGAATGCTTTCCAATTCCTTTTCATCCTTTGGAGATAAAATCATATCTTTGCCCAGGTAATAGTCAATATGACTCTGACCTAACATTTCACAGCAGACAATACGGGAAAGATTGGCTGCCTCCCGGGGAGGATAGCACTCCTGCAAAGCACTGCGGATATGTGAAACGGTTACATTCATTCGGAGTCCGGTTTTATTCGGGCTGCAAAAGTAATCATTAATTTTGATTATTCAACCAAAAGACAAGCAAGGATATGAATTCAGAAGAAGAGAAATATATGCTGCGATGCATCCAACTGGCACAAAACGGACTTTGCAATACAGCACCCAACCCGATGGTGGGAGCGGTAATAGTATGTGACGGGAAAATCATAGGCGAGGGATACCATGTGCGCTGTGGAGAAGCCCACGCCGAGGTCAACGCCATCCGTTCCGTGAAAGACACGTCCCTGCTGAAACGTTCCACCATCTATGTCAGCCTGGAACCGTGTTCGCACTATGGCAAAACTCCTCCTTGTGCAGACCTCATCATCGAGAAGCAGATTCCACGCATCGTCATCGGGTGCCGGGACCCTTTTTCTAAGGTTGCGGGCCGAGGCATACAGAAACTGAAGGATGCCGGACGTGAAGTTATTGTCGGAGTGCTGGAAACAGAATGTCGGCAGCTCATCCGCAGGTTCATCACTTTCCATACTTTGCGACGCCCCTACATCACCCTAAAATGGGCGGAATCTTCTGACAGATATATCGATTACTCCCGCACGGACGGTAAACCGGTTATCCTCTCCAGCCCGCTGACTTCGATGCTGGTACACAAGAAACGGGCAGAGCACAGTGCCATATTAGTAGGTACCCGTACGGCTGAACTGGACAATCCCGGCCTGAATGTCCGCCATTGGTATGGTCGTTCACCGGTACGTATCGTGCTGGACCGGCAACAAAAGCTATCCCCCAGCCTTCACCTATTTGACGGTAGCGTGCCGACCCTCGTTTTTACAGAAATCCCGCACGCTCCGCTACCGAATGTAGAATATCTGCCAGTCAGCGACTACCGGCAGAATATACTCCCCGAAATCATGGAAATGCTGTATACACGCGGATTACAATCCCTTTTGGTAGAGGGTGGCAGCCAAACGCTCCAATCCTTCATTGATGCCGGATTGTGGGACGAAATCTTTGTGGAAGAAGCTCCGCACCTTCTTCATTCCGGCGTCAAAGCACCCGAAATCAGTGACGGATATCCATTTGCAACAGAGTATTCTTTCGGCAGGAGTTTTCGCCATTATACGGCCTCAAGAAACAGTCAATAGCCTCATTTCAGGGCTTTTTTATCGAGAAAAAGGGGGATATTATCTATAATTTTATATAAAACTTCCCCGTAAAGCTGTTTATAGAAAAAAATGTTCCTATTTTTGCAACTTGTAAATAAACACTAACTTTCAAAATGAGAATAAAGTTTCTATCAGTAATTGTGAGTTTTCTTATTGTGTCATTTGCTCTAAGTTCATGCCTTGACTCTGACGACAATTATGAATTCAGCTCCGATGCTACTATACATGCTTTTGGTATCGATACCATACATGGCAAACATTACAAATTTACAATTGACCAGCTCAATAGACTCATCTATAACAGAGATTCATTGCCCGTAGGTTCAGATACCATCATTGACCGTATTCTGATTGATACTATGACCGTTACCGGTTGGATAACTTCAGGCTCGCCTACCGACACGGTATTCGTCATGTCGGACTCCGTGGATTTGAGACCCGCCATGAATAACGATGCCGGCATGCTGTTCAAAGCACATGCCGCCGACGGTGTTACAGTCCGCGAATATAAATTGAAAGTTAATGTACACCTGCAAGACCCGGACTCACTCGTATGGACAGACATGCAGAAAAGGGGGAATATATTCTCCAATACCATCAATTTAGGTCAGCAAAAAGCGGTTGTACTGGGAGACGAACTATTTGTCTACACTTCCAACAGTACTGCTTACAAGACATCGACTGCGCCCGATAAATACAACTGGAGTAAAGTCAATGTCAGCAACCTCCCCTCAGACGTAAAGCTGACATCTGCCGTAGAGTATAACAATGCGCTTTATATGGTTACAGAAAGCAAAAGAGTATTCAGCTCTACCAACGGCGGCGCCTGGACAGAAGTCACTACATTGGGAGACAATGTCATAGTCCTCATCAATGGTTTCTCCGACCGGCTCTCGGGTATTGTGGAAATCAACGGAAAGCAATATTTCAACATCTGTAAAGACGGAAAGAATTGGGAAGCGGAAAACACGGCTGACAACCTTACCCTTGAGGAAGTCCCGGCAGGATTCCCTACCGAAAACATATCCACCACCCAGACCAACACCGGCAATGGTGTAGAGAAGGTGGTTCTGGCAGGAATGCCGCTGGCCAACGAACAAGAGACAATACCCTGGTTCTCATTGGACGGCAAAGGCTGGGCAAGCCTGGCTAACACGGTGTACGACACATCTTGTCCCGGCATGGTCAACCCTGCCATTATGTACTATGGCGACATGTTCTATTGCTTTGGAGGAGAACTTGACGCCATCTACAACTCCATCACAGGCATTGCGTGGAGCAAGACAGAAACCAAGTTCCTGCTACCCCAGGAATTCAAAGGGAAAGGCGCGTACTCCATTATAGTGGAACCGACGAAAGACAAAACTGTGGCCCCGGCAGACAAACGGGACTTCATTTGGGTGATATTCGGCGGTAACGGCACCAAGAATGAAGTATGGCGCGGACGTCTTAACAGATTGGGCTTCGAAATACAATAATAATGATGTCATATAAGGAAGAAATCGATCTAAACCGGATACCCCAGCACGTGGCGATTATCATGGACGGTAACGGACGGTGGGCCAAGCAGCGTGGACACGAACGCAGCTATGGACATCAGGCCGGCGCAGAGACTGTGCACGTCATTGCAGAGGAAGCCGCTAAATTAGGAGTCAGATACCTTACTTTATATACGTTCTCTACCGAGAACTGGAATCGTCCGTCGGACGAGGTAGCCGCCTTGATGGGATTGCTCTTCGACTCCATAGAGGAAGAGACGTTCATGAAGAACAATATCAGTTTCCGGGTAATAGGAGATATTGAAAAACTGCCTGCCAACGTACAGCAACGGCTCAACACTTGCGTGGCACACACCTCCCACAACACGGGAATGTGCCTGGTACTGGCATTGAGCTACTCTTCCCGCTGGGAAATAACGGAAGCTGCCCGGCAAATAGCCGACCTGGTACAGAAAAGTGAGCTGAAACCCGAACAAATCGACAGTGAGCTCATATCCCGTCATCTGACAACCCACTTCATGCCCGACCCCGACCTGCTGATACGTACCGGAGGAGAGCTCCGCCTTAGTAACTACATGCTCTGGCAATGCGCCTATTCGGAACTTTATTTCTGTGATACCTATTGGCCCGACTTCCGTGAAGAAGAATTACGCAAAGCCATATGTGACTATCAGAAACGCGAACGCAGGTTCGGCAAGACCAGCGAGCAAATCAATTAATCACCGGACACACAAATAGTAAATAGTAAATTGTAAAATAGTAAATAAAAAGATGCACTATCGTATTTTCTCCATACTCGTAACGTTTGTCTGCCTTTTCGGCTGCGCACTGACAACAGCAGCACAGGACGTAAACAACACCGATGAAACCGAAAAGCCGGTTATACTCTATTCGGGAACACCCAAGAAGTATGAAATAGCCGACATTAAGGTCGAAGGAGCCCAGAACTATGAGGATTATGTAATTGTCGGATTGTCCGGACTATCCAAAGGGCAGACTATCACCGTGCCGGGTGACGAGATTACACAAGCTTGTAAGCGCTACTGGCGCCACGGTCTGTTCTCTGACGTGGAAATTACAGCAGACAAGATTGAAGGTGACCAAATTTGGCTGACCATTCATCTGACCATGCGTCCGCGTGTTTCCGACATACGCTACAACGGTGTGAAGAAGTCAGAGCGTGAAGACCTGGAAAGCAGAATCGGCATGATAAAGGGCGGTCAGATTACACCTAATCTGGTGGACCGCGCCAAGACCTTGATAAAGCGCTATTTTGACGACAAGGGCTTCAAGAATGCAGATGTAATCATCACCCAACGTGATGATCCGGAAAAGAAGAATGAAGTGATTGTCAACATCGACATCGACAAGAAGGAGAAAGTGAAAGTACATCAAATCACCATTGTAGGCAACGAGGCCCTCACGACCAAGAAGCTGAAGCGTGTGATGAAGAAAACAAACGAAAAGGGCAAGCTGCTCAATCTGTTCCGCACCAAGAAATTCATTGAGGACAACTACGAAGCGGACAAACAGCTGATTATCGACAAATACAACGAACTGGGTTATCGTGACGCCATCATCGTGACAGACAGTATCAAGCCCTACGATGACCGCACGGTAGACATCTTCATGCAGATTGAGGAAGGACAGAAATACTATCTCCGCAATGTAACCTGGGTAGGTAACACACTGTATCCTTCCGAACAACTGAACTTCCTCCTCCAGATGAAGAAGGGTGATGTCTACAACCAAAAGTTACTTGAAGAGCGTACAATGACCGATGACGATGCCATCGGTAACCTTTACTACAACAACGGTTATCTGTTCTACAGCCTCGAACCGGTGGAAGTAAACATCGTGGGCGACTCCATCGACCTGGAAATGCGTATCTACGAAGGTCGCCAGGCTACCATCAATAAAGTCAGCATCAACGGTAACGACCGTTTGTATGAAAACGTAGTACGCCGTGAACTCCGTACCCGTCCGGGCGAACTCTTCAGCCGTGAAGACCTGATGCGTTCCATGCGTGAAATCCAGCAGATGGGACACTTCGACCCCGAACAAATCCAGCCCGACATCCAGCCGAGACCGGAAGACGGCACGGTAGACATCGGTTATGACCTTGTATCCAAAGCCAACGACCAGGTAGAGTTCTCCGCCGGTTGGGGACAAACGGGTATTATCGGTAAGTTAAGTCTGAAGTTCACCAACTTCTCTCTGTCCAACCTGCTGCATCCGGGTGAGAACTACCGCGGTATCCTCCCGCAAGGCGATGGTCAGACATTGACCATCAGCGGCCAGACCAATGCCAAATACTATCAGTCATACAGCGTTTCATTCTACGACCCGTGGTTTGGCGGTAAACGCCCGAATGCATTCTCCGTATCGGCTTTCTATTCCCGCCAGACCGACATCAGTAGCCGTTATTACAATTCAGCCTACATGAACAGCTATTACAACAGCTATTATAGCGGTATGTATGGCTACGGTATGTACAACTACGGCAATTACAACAACTACGAGAATTATTACGACCCGGACAAATCTATCCAGATGTATGGTCTTGCAGTGATGTTCGGTAAGCGTTTGAAGTGGCCGGATGACTACTTCCAGTTCACAGCCGAGTTGTCTTACCAACGCTATGTTCTGAGTGACTGGCAGTACTTCCCGGTTACCAACGGTAAGTGTAATAACCTCAGCCTCAACCTGACCTTGTCCCGTAGCTCTATCGACAACCCGATTTATCCGCGCCAAGGTTCCGAGTTCTCGTTGTCTGCACAAATCACACCGCCTTTCTCTCTGTTCGACGGTACCGATTACAGCAAGTACAGCACCAGCAGCCAGGAAGACATGAACAAGATGCACAAGTGGATTGAATACCACAAGTGGAAATTCAAATCCAAAGTCTACATCCCGTTGATGGACCCGATTACCGTCAAACGTACTCCGGTGCTGATGGGACGTGTAGAATTCGGTTTGCTGGGACACTACAACAAATACAAAAAGTCTCCGTTCGAAACGTTTGACGTGGGTGGTGACGGTATGACCGGCTACTCCAGCTATGCTACAGAAAGTATCGCCCTCCGTGGTTATGAGAACAGCTCATTGACTCCATACGGTTCTGAAGGTTATGCCTATACACGTCTCGGACTGGAATTAAGATATCCTTTGATGCTCGAAACAAGTACCAGTATTTATGCGTTAACGTTTGTGGAAGCCGGTAATGCATGGCATGATGTCAATAAGTTCAACCCGTTCGAATTGAAACGTTCAGCCGGTGTCGGTGTCCGCATCTTCCTCCCGATGATTGGTATGATGGGTATCGACTGGGCTTACGGTTTCGACAAAATAATGGGTTCCTCGCAATATGGCGGCAGCCAGTTCCACTTCATCCTGGGACAGGAATTCTAAGCAATGGACAATTGATAATTGACAATTAATGCAGTATCGTTATGAAGAAGAGTTTATTGATCCTTTTTACACTGTTTGCAGTAAGTATAACAGCCAATGCACAGAAGTTCGCCTTGATTGACATGGAATATATCCTGGAAAATATTCCTGCCTACGAACGTGCCAATGAACAACTGGAGCAAGCCTCCAGACAATGGCAGAGTGAAGTCGAAAAGATTTCCGAAGAAGCCAAGACTCTGTACAAGAACTATCAGTCTCAGATTGCTTCCCTTTCTGAAACACAGAGAGGCAAAAAGGAAGAAGAGATTGTCGCTAAAGAGAAATCAGCAGCCGAACTGCGCCGCAAATACTTCGGTCCGGAAGGCGAACTGTATAAAAAACGTGAAAGTCTGATGCAACCCATTCAAGATGAAATATACAATGCTGTAAAGGAAATTGCGACACAGAACGGATATGCGGTAGTTGTAGACCGTGCTTCCGCATCAAGTATCATTTTTGCCTCGCCGAGTATTGACGTCAGCAATGAAGTACTTGCAAAACTGGGATATTCAAATTAATTTCATACATTTGTTTCAGAATATAGACTGCATTCAGGATTAAAAATAAGCTTGCTTATTTTGTATTGCGTTCAGTTTGCGCTATATTTGTCCCCGACGAATAATCATTCAAATAAATAATAAACATTATGCTTAAAAAAATCGCACTACTCGTAGTTATGTTCGCCCTCCCGCTGGGAGCTATGGCGCAAGCTAAATTCGCTCACATGAATTCTCAGGAAGTAATCACTGTTATGCCTGAATTTACCAAAGCTCAAGCTGACCTTGATGCTATGTCTAAGAAATATCAGGATGAAATGCAGCGCACTAACGAAGAATTCCAAAAGAAGTATCAGGAATATCTTGTTCAACAAGATTCTTTGCCCAAAAACATCGCTGAAAGACGCCAGAAAGAATTAAACGATATGGCCCAACGCCAAGAACAATTCCAACAAGAAGCTTATCAAAGTATGCAGAAAGCACAGCAAGATGCCTGTCTCTTATACACATCTCCGAGCCCACGAGACGCGTAGTAATCTCGTAT
>ENA-OYCD01000421-OYCD01000421.1-human-gut-metagenome-genome-assembly--contig:-NODE-421-length-9124-cov-5.125152_pt1 | contig 9124 bp, 10 predicted proteins | sample MGYA00244664_ERZ652869 | MGnify/ENA primary metagenome ERZ652869 (study PRJEB26926, sample SAMN06164849) | human gut metagenome | biome: ENVO:00009003; feature: ENVO:2100002; material: ENVO:00002003... | reverse complement strand
AGATTACTACGCGTCTCGTGGGCTCGGAGATGTGTATAAGAGACAGATATTATATAATCTTTGATTGAGGAGTTAGAGGTATAAAACGGGTAATCCCCATTAATTATCGACAGAGCCGGAATATCCAAGAACTTTAATTATTTATATGTGTTTAAATTACAACTATTGTTGTTAAATGTCTTGGTTATGAAAAGATTCGCTGCTATTATCCGAAATTTCGGATAACAACAATTATCCAAACCAAAATATTATCCCAACTTGACTTTTTATTGTATTGAATATCAGTAAATTGTTATATTTTAGTAGCAGATAATAAAGAGTGATTGTTCCATTATTCAAGAACAGTCACTCATTTATTACTAAGTATTATCTCAATCCAAGAACTGTTGCTAATGAATCTTTATTTCTGATTTTCTTATATTTCTTTTCAACGCCTAAAGTCAGATTGTCTTCCATAGAGCATAAAGCTTGTACCATTTGTTCTGATGAAACTCCTACGTATTTCATTGTCGTTTCGATGCTCTCATGCCCCAATAGTTTTTGTATCTGCGCCAAGTTTACACCGTCTTCCAACCAATGGGTAGCCCGTGCATGCCGAAAACTATGGCAATGAAAATCCGCAGGAATTTCAAGTAGCCCCTGAGACGCAATTCTAACATACATTTTCAACCGCTTGCTAATCGCTTCTGAAGTGATTTTTTTGTTTGCATGGCCATATATGGGGAAAAATACAAAATCAGAAGGTAACGGATTGGCCGGATGGAACAACTTCACATAATGTTTCAGTATTTTTACCATGCTGTTCAACAAATAAATGGTACGTTGTTTATTCCCTTTACCCAAAACAAGAATGTAACTTTTCGTTTCATCCAGGTGCAGTGCCGACAGCCTTAATGATAATATTTCATCTATTCTTGTTCCGGTACTATATAAAAGATTGAACAAGGCAAAATCCCTCTTACCTATCAATGTCCGTGTATTGATGCTTGCAAAAATCCGTTTGATTGTATCTTTTGTGATTACTTCCACTTGTTTTTTAGGTTGCTGCATTCTTTTTATTTCAGCGGCATCACAATCATATTTTATGAATTGGATTTTCTTGTGCGCAAGGAAACGGAGGAAATTTTTCAATATGGAGAGACGATGATTGCATGTTTGCGGGCTGCATTTTCTTACTTCTTTCAGCCACGCAATCCATTCTTCAATCCAGTCCTTACGGAAGCATTCCCCACAAATGGTATTTGAGGTGACTCCCTTCGAGGATTCAAGGAAATCTATATAGATTCCCATTCCCTCTCCGTATGATTTTAAAGCGTTATGGCTCAGATTCCTTATACACGGAAGATAAACCGTATGCCACTCATGGATGGCATCGGCGATAATTGAATGTTCTGCTTTAGTCTTCATATTCAAAATAGTCGTTTAAATCAGGTAAAAGTTCTTCATACCCACCTCCTGTCAGATTTTCCAACTGGTGTGCAAACAGCGGTACAAGCCTGTAATAATATAATGTGTTTTGAATGTAACGGTGTCCCATGGAACGGCTGAGATATAAGAGTTTGTCCATCCATTCAATGCCGCAGTGATCCCAACCGTTTATGTTCACGACCGCATAGTGACTGCGAAAATCATATGCTCTTGCGTGTGCCGTACTGACTTTCTTCCATACTTTCTTAAAACTTGCCGTTACCCATTCTCCGGAATATGGTTTGTCGTACTCGTTAGGAAAGAATATCTTTCTTCCGGGCATGAGATTTTCCATTTTGACATTATACATCTGCAATAGCGACCACATGGATTCGTGCAAGGCAACCCGATGTTCATCTATGCTCTTTGTGTATCTTATATTTATAACACCGGATTGCAAGTCCACGTCTTCTACTCTGAGCAGACGGGCTTCTGTTGTACGCATACCTGTACTGTACAAAAGTCGGAAAAAGACCGGAACTTCCACTTTCATAAGCGCAGCCCTCATGTCACGGCAATTTATTGGAGGTTCGAGATTGTCCGCTTCATTAAAGAATCTTGCAAGCTCTTCTGGAGTAAACGGATGTGGTTCGAATGATGTGACATTGACTCTTGGAATGGTGGATGGAAGAGGAATATTTACGAAACCACGGCTATTCGCATATTTCAGAAATCCTCTGACACCTACAATTCTGTTATTGCATGACTTTGCGGATTCCGTTTTTTTCTTCTTGCAATAATCAAGGACAATTTCTTCTGTAAGAGCTTCGGCTGACGGATAATTATGGGCGCAGAAGTCATTGAAACGGCGAATCTTGTCCATTGTCCGCCTACTGAATTTTCCAGAGGCTCTTTTGTAAAGTTCATATTTCTTGACTATATGGGATATTGCGGAATAAGAGTATGGCTGTTCTGAAACAGGAATACGCTTTGGCTTAGGTGTGTATTTTATGTCCGGAGGATATGATGGCAATTTGAACGGTGCCCCATATTTCGACCGGATATAACGGATGAAGCGCCTCAAAATAATGCATCGGTTACGGTTTGTATAATAGCTTTCCTTATCTGTCCTTGATGCCCATCCGGAGATAATATCATCCGACAGCACTCCGCCATGATTCATACAGTACTTGGCGAAAGAGTTCAGGTATATGCGGGTTATATAGTCACATTTTCCGATACCAGAGATGAAATTGACATATTCAGACATCAAATCTGCAAATTGGGGTAGAGGTGAATCTGTTTTCATTCGAACAACTCCTTTCTTATTGGATAACATTCAATATTGATTCCGCATTCTCTCAGATGAGGGATGTCAGCATCTATATATGGGACTATAGATGAAGAACAGATATGTCCTAAAATATGGCTGATGACCCTAATCTCGGTACCTTTACCAAGTAATTTAGAGGCGAGGTTGTGCCGAAATACGCTGACTCCACGCCCGGATTCACCTTTTCTAAGGTTTAGTTTCTCAAAGACTGTATTGACAATGGTGCCGATACTTTTGTTCTCCAACCTTTCTGTCGCATTCTTCTTGTTGGGAAACAGATACACGGATCCGGCCTCATTGTCCCGTTCATTACGTATGTAATCAAACAATGAGTTTCCAACATGAGGAAGAAGGGGCAACACTATCGGATTACCAGTCTTTTCCTGGACGAAGCTGACTCGTTCCTTCTTCCAATCTATGTCTGTCAATTTCAAGTTGGCAATGTCGCATCCTCTTATGCCAGTATATAAGGCCAATGAAACTATAGCTTTTTCCCTGAAAGTCAAAATATTGTTAGAGTCTGACAAAGCATTTTTTATCACATTGATTTCATCATCCTTAAGATAGTTGAAGTTTTTCCTTTCATATTTCAAATCAGGGAAATAACCTAATACTTTTTTCATGTCGTATAAATCCCCCAACTCTTTAAGGGCTGACGCTATGTGACCGCAATATGTCCTTGAACGCTTTTGCTGTTCTTCTTTAAGGAAAAAGGACAAAACATGTTCTTCTTTGATTTCATCCAATGAAGAGACGTGGAACTTTTGCATCTCAAAAAGGAACATTGTAACGGCATTGGTTTCCATTTTTACTGTGGACTTCTTTTTATGTTCTGCGGCACGTTTCCGGTAAATGTCTATAACTTTCTGAAAACTGGGGTTAAGCATATTATACCTGGAAGGATAGCATAACGGAACAAAGGACTTCTTGTCCGGGTAGTGCCCAAATTCATCATATGCTTGGATAGTACGTAAATGCATCATCCTAAGATCCAATGTCGCTTTTGTATATCCCCTTGTACGGATAAACTTTTCTGCAAATTGTTCATACGAATGAAAACATCCTTCATGTTCAAAAAGAAGTCTTAAAACAAATTTTACTCCTTTGATGTACTGAATGTCATAACCACGGGAAACGAGGTTGTCCAGTAACTTCTTCTGGCTTAATTTTAACTGTGCTATATTCATATTCTTCCTATTGGCTTTAGTGCCATTAGCAAAGATATAGGAATGTATTATCCAAACCTATTCATCCTATAACAGAATGATTTACAGAATAAAAAACTGTATTTTTAGGATAATGCTGGGGTTTGGATAACTGCTATTATCCGAAATTTCGGATAACAACAAAGAATCACGCCCCAGATAACTGAACATGCGGCACAGTTTACGGAGGTCTTCCCTCAGAATGGAGTCTCCCTGCGCTTTGGAGATGCTGTTGGTAAACCTCTCCCCGGGAAGAACCTTGTGACCCCACCCGACATAAGGCCAATGCTTTTTCTCTCCATGCCAGCCCTCGAATCGCTTGACACACTCGACCGCAAGACTGAACCTGTCCGTACTTGCCTTTACCGGATTCTCCGCCCTTGAAGGCATACCCGGAAAAAAGACCGTGGCGGAAAGTACCGCAAACCATATTGCTTTTAACTTCATCATAGGCAGGACCTGCTTAGTGTCCGACAATTGTGACCGGCAATTCCTTACTATCCGCAGTCACGACGGAATCCTCGTCCTCCGTCTCGTTGTTGAAGTCAAAAGTCAATTGGTAAAGCTGTGCCGGTTCGCTGTTGTCCTCAAAATAGATGTCAATTGTCTGCTGATCTTCGCATTCAGAAGTGTAGTATAACCTGAACACCTCCCTGTCAAGGGGATAGCGGTCATTGGGCAGCAGCACCATCCCGTCATCCATGCGGAGCGTACCCTTGCCGTCCGGCTGGAAATAGCGGATGGTGTAGCGGGCATCGGAAAAATGTCCTTCACGTTTGAGTTCACAGCGTATTTCCACCGTCTCGCCTTTTACTATACGTGTGGGAACAGGCATGTTCTCCACCTTGAACGGATAAGACTGCTGTACTTCCATTTCATCAGAACAGGCGGACAACAGCAAAACCGCCAGACCCAGGAACAGGACTGCCACCATTCCGGCCAATCCTCTTTTTTTATTCATTGCATTCATATTCTATCAGATTTTAATACGTTATACTTTATTCGACACTTACAGGAACTTATGTTGCAGGTATTCATTCAGGTCCTTGTAGCCTTTATACAAAGAGGAACAATCCACCAGTTTATCCGCATAGCGTTTGCGGAGTGCCTCCAGCGTGCGCCGTCCGGCTTCATCCCGATCCAGATAACAGTTGACCCTCTCGTACCTGTCAAGAATAGGGAACGAGCGTTCCAGCAATGACACCGAGTTCAACACAAGATAGTCGTCTCCATATCCCAGACCGAGTTCCAGCCACGAAAGGCAGTCGATAAACCCCTCGAAGAGGTTGCATGTGTCCGAACCGTTATCCATCAGTGAAATGTCCTTAGGTGACAGGCTGGCCTTGAAAAACCGGTTGCGCAACTCGTATCCGTCGCTGACATTCCTGAATCCGATGGCGAAATACCGTTTCCCGTGCAAGGTATATCTGACTTCCCGACAGTTCGGTACAGCCACATCGCTGCTAATGCCGCGTTCCGCCAGATATCGGAGCAGGACTCTGTTGTATAGAGGCCCGAAGCGTACATCCGTGAAACTCTCCTTCTTGAGGAGATCCTCCCTGTTATTCCCATCAGTGCGGGAAACGGTCTTGTGCTCGGGGGCGAGGCCGCCCCATGTCTCTGTGATGAACCTGGCCTGCGCCTTGAAATCTCCGCTGCCGATAAACTCCCCGGCAAGGTTGAATATGTCACCTCCCTGCCCGGTGCCGAAGTCATGCCAGATTTCCTTTCGTACATTCACCTGGAACGAGGCGGTGCGTTCTTCCCGGTACGGGGCCAGATACCAGTATTCGTCACCCCGTCTTCTTGCCGGTTCATATCCCATCCTTGCCAGAAAAGCGGCGATAGGGATAGCTTTTATCTCTTCTATAGTCATAGATGTACAGTTTTAATGGATAATGAATTTGATTCCCAATCCGAATTGGGTTGTAAACAGATCCAGGGAACTTCCCCACAAGGCACGTTCCCGGATATTGGCAAGCAGGACAATGCGGTCTGTCAGGTAAGTCTCAAGTTCCAGGGTTATCGCACCGCCATAGACAAACGCATCCTTGGCGAGCAGCGTTGAACCGTCAAACAGCATCCTGTCTCCCCAATTCACGGTTTCATAGCCGGCCAGTGCGGAACCGCCGATGGAGAGAAAGACCGTCCTGGTCGGGTCCGACAGGAATTTCAGGTAATAGCCGCCTTCTGCCGTAAACTGTGCGCAGGGCACATTCACGTTCCGGTACCCGTAATTCTTCATCAGATACTCGGTACCTATGACCCAACGGTCGGCTCTTTTGGTATATCCTGAAACGGCAAATCCGGCATAATGATTCAAGGGGGATTTCGAGCCGTTCGCAAATCCTCCGCGCAGTTCCACGCCCTTCATCCCGGGCAGGTACCGCTGGGCATGTGCCCGCCCCGGGAACAGGACAAGCGACACGGCTGTAACGAATAGGAACAGATACTTCTTCATGGCTACTTTACTTTAAGTTCGTTTATAACTCTGGCTCTCACGATATCTTCACTTTCCACGGTGAAGGTCTGGTGCCTTCCACCGCTTTTCTCGTGCATTTCCACCACCAGCACCTTGTCCGAGGGAATGGTGAATTTGTCCAGGACGAAAACGGTGCGCCCGTCCTTTTTCCCTGCGACAGTTGTTACATAGTCGTAAGCACGCAAAGGAAATATCACCTGTTCTTGGATGGCGGTACGTTTCATCACCTTCTTGTCCACAATCTTGAATGTCACGAAATCCACTTCATAAGGTACGTTGGACCGGTTCCTGATTTGTGTATGAAAGTACAGCAGCCCGTTATGGGTGTAAAGACCGCGCAGCAGGTACTGGATGCCGAACGCCTTGCTCCCGATATGCTTGATGTGCCTTTTGTTGTCCTTGTGGACAGACTTCGAGATGAGATATACCAGTTTCGGAGACTCGCTGCCGAGTTCCTTCAGGTAAATGTCAAGGGCGTTGTTGGGACGGTTCACTTCGCTTCCGTCATGGATGAAATCCTTCATCTTGATGTTCAGCAACAACGGTTCTTCCGCATACTTTACATTGAATGTATAGAAACTTCCGCTTTCGGTTATCACGGACATGTTGGTCTCCTCACGGAAATTCTTTACGGTAGCCTTTACACGGATGACATTTTCCGCACCGTCCGCCTTGCCTGCAATGAGGTTCGACGAGCCGAGGTCCACATAACGCACCGAAGACGGGAAGATGATGTGCGTGGTCTTGTCGTAGGTCACTTCCAGACCGTACGGCGGTATCATCCTGTCGAAGGTAAGTTTGCGGGTCAGCCCGTGATAAAGGTCCCCGTCTTCCTCTTTTTGGGGATACACTCCCTTGACCGGTGTGATTTCTTTGTTTACCACCGCTGCGCTGTCGGTTTCAGTCTGGGCAAAGGCGCCCATGGTGCCCCATGCAAGGGCAAGCATTACAAATAACTTTTTCATGTTGATTGAATTTTAATGGGTTGTCATTGATTGTCATTCTGATAAAGCATCAGGGTGTAACCGGATTTGAGATGCACCTTCTCTTCACGCATCTTCCGGGAGATGTACTGTGAAACACCCTGTATGGCACCCTTTCCGAGTTCGGAAAGCAACTGGTCGCCTGCCGACTGGTTGGTGATGGAGATGCTCGTGCCGAGATTCTGCCCCAGATTGGCAGCAACCTCCTTGACAGCGTTTGCTTCCATGGATCCCGGAATGAAGATGCCTTCCTGTCCGTCATTGTCATACACGGCAAGTTTCACGGGGATGATGGTACCGCCATATTCCACCTGAAGGATGTTGACGTGAAGCCTTTCTCCCTGTATGCGCCCTTCTCCGATGAGCAAGGAGTTTTTGGGAAGGACATGCTTTCCTACACGCATCGCTTCCAGCAGTCTCATCCTCACACCCTGACCGCTGATTACAGTCTGGTTCCCGTAGATGCAGGCACGTATGGTATTTCTCACGTCTCTTTCATTCCTGTGGCCAATCGGGGTATGGAATCTTTCCGCCAATCTCCTTCCCGTTAATGACACGGAATCCCGGACCGGTTGCGGCAACGATGAAACCACGGGAGTGGAGACCAGCCCGACGGGAACGGCCTTCATGTTTCCATCCCGTCCGGCTTCTTCATCCTCCGGGCGGCTGTCCATCCTTTTGCCGCCATTACCCGGCATGTACTTGGCTGCGAGCTCGTAGGACTTTTCCAAAAGTGCCACCTGTTCCTCATAATCCGGCTGTGCATTCTGTGCGGCAACCGTCTGCTTCAGTTGTTCCACCTCGGCTTTCAACGCCTCCTTTTCCGGGTCTTCCTGCGGCGACTCGTAAAAGTTGCCGAGAGTCCTGTTGATGTCATTGTAGGCGGAGACGGATGAAGAACGGGCTTCATTCCTTCTGTCACTTGCACGTGGACTGCCATCCTTGGTATCCGCATCCAATGACAATGCCACGACAGCTCCGGAGTTTTCATCCGCAACACCTGAAAAGTCTCCCAGCGTGCGCATTTTTTCTGCCTGTTTGCGCTTCATGTCCGCCTGTTCGTAGGCAGCAATCTTGTCTTCCTCTATGCCGGCTCCCCTAGGGTCAGGCAGTTCGGTGTTGAAGCCCGCATTTTTCTCCTCCTTTCGTTTGTCCTCTTCGGACGGTGCGAAAATGAGCCACATCGCACCGAGGAAGAGAAGGAACATCCCGGCAAAAACCAGGTATTTCCTGATTTCCAGCCTCTGTTTCAATTTATTGACGTCATTACTCATTTTCTTTCTGATTGAATCGGTTAAAAAACTCTTCCATTTCCTGCACCCTTTTATCCGGGAGTGTATCGGCAGGAACGACATCCGGAATTTCTATCGGGGGTATCTCTATGATTTCCGGCCGTACATCCTCCCGTCCGATGTCATGGATGGCACGGAAAATCATATAGAAATTTCCGATGGCAAACAGGGCAGCCAGCATGACAATTGCCGGCACTCTCTTTTCCGGGCTAAGCCCGGCACACAGCTTCCGCAGCTTTTCTTCCGCGGATTCCTTGATTTTTACAAACATCTTTTTCATACATTCTGAATTTTAACGGTCATACACTCTTATATCCCTGTTCTCCACCACACGGAAGGCTTCGAGGATGAAGCCGTGCGGATTATTGTCGCTGCGGGTGGAGTTCAGCAGCCTGCCACGCGTGACGAGGCTGCGCTCGGTC
>ENA-OYCD01000418-OYCD01000418.1-human-gut-metagenome-genome-assembly--contig:-NODE-418-length-9162-cov-4.471945_pt1 | contig 9162 bp, 8 predicted proteins | sample MGYA00244664_ERZ652869 | MGnify/ENA primary metagenome ERZ652869 (study PRJEB26926, sample SAMN06164849) | human gut metagenome | biome: ENVO:00009003; feature: ENVO:2100002; material: ENVO:00002003... | reverse complement strand
CTGGACTTGCTGGGCAAAGGAATAGATGCCCGCAAAGAGAAGCACAATTAGTGTGCAAAGCCTGAGACTAATGCTTTTCAACATATCTATTAATTTAAAGTTAATAATAAACCAATTCTGCAATTGAGTTTTGTGTCAGCAAAATTAAGCGAAACCAGGATTTGCACCTATAACAAATGTTACGAAAGGTGGTATTTTTGATACATCCCCTTTCTAAAGGTATTCTACGCGTGTTTTTTGCTAAATAAACTTTAGCTTTAGCAGCAAATTAATAGAAAAGAATGAAAACAATATGGGAGCAGATGCTAATTGCACCAGCTCTCATAGTATACTCTCTCAGAATCAAAAACGAAAAGCAAAATGTTCCGCACACCGGTATCCTTCTTCATAAAGCTCCGTCAGCTTCTTGATGTCACGCTCGATGCGGTCTACCACTACCGGCTTCTGTGGACGGATCACAACGATTTCCCCGGCGGCTTCCATCCGTTCCACCTGCTCCAACTGTTGATTATAGACAATACTGCGGCGGTTGATGGCTTCACGCAATAGCGGATATTTCTTATATATAAAAGGTGGAACCTTCGTTCCCTGAATTTCCTTACGGTACCCATGATTGCGCGTCAACACCACTACATTATTGGTAAATCCATCCTGACGGGCACGCATCAAAGGGATACTGTCCACAATACCTCCATCCAGCATCGGGATGTTGTCCACGTAGGTAATGGGACAGACAAACGGCAGACTGCTCGAAGCACGCACAATATCAATGACGCGCTCTTTACTCCGCTTCTCCTCAAAATAGTTCGCTTCGCCCGTCTCGCAGTTGGTAGTTACCATCACATAACGTTCGGGACAATGAAAGTATGCCTCGTAGTCGTAGGGAAGTATGTGTTCCGGAAACTCCTGGAACAACAAGTCGAAATCCATGATATTCCGCTTCTTCAACAGATACTTCAATCCGATGTAATTGTATTTTTCCAGCAAGTCGATATTGCTGTACTTGGCACGCCCGCGCTGACCGGACATATAGGAAAGTCCGTTGCAGGCTCCGGCACTGACGCCGATGGTATAGGGAAAGCGAATGCCACGATCCATAAAGCTGTCGAGCACACCGCAAGTGAAGACGCCGCGCATACCGCCGCCCTCCAAAACAAGACCGCTATGGTCGTCGATACGTATTATTTTCTCCATAAGTGTCGGAATTAACGCTTCAAAGATAGCTTTTGTTTACGATATTCTACCTATATTTGCAGTTGCAACAATAAATCTATAACATTTTAATTATGATGAAGAAATCAATACTGATGGCTGCATTGGGTTTATTAAGTTTAAACACAATAGCACAAGACACTCCGAAAGAGGAAGGTTTCATCTTTACGACCGTAAAAGAAAATCCTATCACTTCTGTTAAGAACCAGAACCGTGCCGGTACATGCTGGTGCTATTCCGGACTGGCATTCATCGAATCCGAACTGCTCCGCATGGGCAAAGGCGAATACGACTTTTCTGAAATGTTTATCGTACACAACACCTATCTGGACCGTGCCGACAAGGCAGTGCGTACACATGGTGACGTTTCGTTCTCACAAGGCGGTTCGTTCTACGATGTAATTTATGGTATGAAAACTTTTGGTCTGGTGCCCGAAGAGGAAATGCGTCCGGGCGTTATGTATGGCGACACGCTGAGCAACCACACCGAATTGACAGCCGTATCTGATGCCGTAGTGGCAGCCATTGCCAAGGGAAAACACCGCAGCCTGCAAACAGACCAAGACAAGAACCCGCTCTGGAAGCCGCTATCCACGATATTTATCTGGGCGAACGTCCCGAGAAGTTCACCTACAAAGGCAAGGAATATACTCCGAAGTCTTTCTATGAATCTACCGGACTGAATGCAGATGACTATATCTCACTGACTTCCTATACCCACCATCCCTTCTACCAGCCGTTCGTCCTGGAAATACAAGACAACTGGCGTTGGGCTTCTTCCTACAACTTGCCTATTGACGAGTTGATGGAAGTGTTTGACAACGCTATCAATAAGGGTTACACCATTGCATGGGGTAGTGACGTAAGCGAACAAGGCTTCACACGCGACGGTATAGCCGTAATGCCCGATGCAGAAAAGGTGCAAGAACTGAGCGGTTCGGACATGGCACACTGGCTGAAAATGAAACCCGAAGAAAAGAAACTGAACAGCAAGCCTCAACCGCAGAAGTGGTGCACACAAGAAGAGCGCCAGCTGGCATACGACAACTGGGAAACTACTGACGACCACGGTATGCTGATTTACGGTATAGCCAAAGACCAGGAAGGCAACGAATACTATATGGTAAAGAACTCTTGGGGTGAAGCCGGAAAGTACAAAGGACTGTGGTATGCTTCCAAAGCTTTCGTGCGCTATAAAACAATGAACATCATTGTGCACAAGGATGCACTGCCTAAGGATATTGCCAAGAAACTGGGTATTAAATAAATAAAAGAAGGAGATGCAGTTTGATGCATCTCCTTTTTCAATTCTTACCAAATCCTACAGATATCTTCCACAATCTGCGGAACCGTCAACCGGTTCTTCTTCAACTGCTCCTCCACATCGTAACGGTCGATAAACTCTTTCTTCACACCATAGTTCAGTACCTTCATATCCGACGGACCGTAGTAACGGGCAATCTTCTCGCCAAAGCCACCGTCCAGCACTCCGTCCTCAAGAGTAATGACCAGTGTATGGTCGCGCTTCAGGTCATCGAGCAAAGCCTCGTCCACACCCGTGATGTAGCGAGGATTGACAAGCGTGGCATCCACTCCTTTCTCTTCCTTCAACCGGGCAGCCACGGCTTCGCCCAACTGATAGAAAGAGCCCAGTCCCAATATGGCGACCTTCTCTCCACGATGGGACACCTCATAACGGTTCAGCGTCTTGCCGTAATCCTTCTCCGGTTCTACATTCCTGCGGACAACCCCATTGGCCGGCACGCGAATGGCAACCGGATGTTCCGTTTGACGGATGCCCCACTCCAGCATTGCCATATACTCCTCACGACAAGTAGGTGCCAGATAAACCATATTCGGAATATTACCGATGACCGGAATATCAAAAAGACAAAGATGGGTAACATCATTCATACTCGATAAGCTTCCCCAGAAGACAAGAATCAGTGCAGGATTATTGTTGATACAAAGATCCTGGGACAACTGGTCGTAGGCGCGCTGGATAAAGGTGCTGTAGACCCCGAATACCGGTTTTCCACCTCCGGCAGCAATGGCAGAAGCCATGGCAACAGCCTGCTCTTCGGCAATGCCCATATCGATGAACTGCCGCCCTGCCTCCTTGCGGCGCTCCGGTGTAAAGCCAAATACCGTAGGTGTACCTGCGGTGATGCCCACCACAGTCGGGTCTTTCTTCATCTCCTGCAACAAATAACCGGCGGTAAGGTCGGCATAGTCTTCACCCTCTCCAGACTCACCGGTCAGATTGCCGGTTTTAAGGTCGAACGGAACACTGTAATGGAAACGTTCTTTTTGCTCTTCCGCCAATTTGTATCCCTTACCTTTCAAGGTATTGATATGTACCACAACCGGATGCTTCTTGTCCTTCACTTCACGGAAAGCCTCTATCAATTGCTCCACGTCATTGCCATCCTTCACATAGAGATAATCATATCCCATTGCCTTAAAATAGTTGCAGGGAGCCTGCCCCTCCGTTTCGCGTAACTGTTGCAGATTGCGGTATAGCCCGCCATGATTCTCGGCAATGGACATCTGGTTATCGTTGACAATGACGATGAAGTTCGTGCCCAGTTCGGCACCTACATTCAATCCTTCGAAGGCTTCACCTCCACTCAACGAGCCATCGCCGATGACGGCAATCACATTACCCGCCTCCCCCTTCAGGTCACGCGCCTTGGCAAGTCCGCTTGCCAGACTGACGGAGGTAGAGGTATGCCCGATAACGAAAAAGTCATGCTCACTTTCCGACGGTTCGGAATATCCGGAGACTTCGTCATACTCGTCCGCATTCATAAACGCTGCCCGGCGGCCTGTCAATATCTTATGGGTATAACTTTGGTGAGACACGTCATAGACTATCTTGTCCGTTGGTGAATCAAACACGTAATGCAGGGCTATGGTGGCTTCTACCATTCCCAGGTTGGGACCTACGTGTCCTCCGTGGGAGCTTAACTTGTTTAACAACACCTGGCGGATTTCTCCACCCAATCCGTTCATTTCGCTGACTGATAACTTTTTCACGTCAGCAGGGGAATTTACTTTTTCAATATACATATTCTATAATAACATTTAAGTAGCAATGCTTGTTTATCCGATGCTGCCCGTTATGCAGACCTCATCCAGACGCTGCAAAAGTACAGAGGAAACGAGAACGGAAAGATAGATAAATTACCGGTTTTATTACCTTTTTTACAGATATAGAGCCAACTGATATTTGCGCAAAATCCCTCAACTTGTGCATTTTTCACCCCATTTTCTTGTCAAACCCAACTCTTTCCGTAAATTTGCAGGCTGATAATGAGTTAACCGGCCAATTTCAGTAGCAGGATTCTACTACTCCTATTCCCGGTACTGACATACAAAGAAATACTAATACTAATAATTAATAGCATGAGTTTGAAAATTGTTGTATTGGCAAAACAAGTTCCCGACACACGCAACGTTGGGAAAGATGCCATGAAAGCCGACGGAACTATCAACCGCGCGGCACTCCCTGCCATCTTCAACCCCGAAGACCTGAACGCTCTTGAGCAGGCTCTCCGACTGAAAGATGAACATCCGGGCTCCACCGTTACCATCCTGACCATGGGACCGGGACGTGCAGCCGAAGTTATTCGTGAAGGACTTTACCGTGGTGCCGACAACGGCTATCTGCTGACCGACCGCGCCTTTGCAGGTGCCGATACGCTTGCCACTTCGTATGCCCTTGCCACAGCCATCAAGAAGATAGGCGACTATGACGTCATCATTGGCGGACGCCAGGCCATCGACGGTGATACCGCCCAAGTAGGCCCGCAGGTTGCCGAAAAGCTGGGGCTGACGCAAGTGACCTACGCAGAAGAGATTCTGAACGTGGATAAAGCCGCCAAGAAGATTACCGTGAAACGTCATATTGACGGTGGTGTGGAAACCGTTGAGGCTCCCCTGCCCATAGTCATCACCGTAAACGGAAGTGCCGCTCCCTGCCGCCCGCGCAATGCCAAACTGGTGCAGAAGTACAAACGCGCCCTCGGTGCCCAGGAAAAAGCTGCCATCACCAAGGAAGGCGCTGAGCTTGCCTACGCCGACCTCTACGAGAAATATCCCTATCTGAACATCACGGAATGGAGTGTTGCCGACGTGAACGGCGACCTTGCACAATGCGGTCTGAGCGGTTCGCCTACCAAGGTGAAGACCATTCAGAACATCTCATTCCAGGCCAAAGAAAGCAAAACGCTGACGGGCAGCAATAAGGATGTGGAAGATTTGATTGTTGAACTGTTAGCCAACCATACGATAGGATAAGATTATGAATAATGTATTTGTATATTTAGAGATAGAAGGCACAACAGTTGCCGACGTCAGTCTCGAACTCTTGACCAAAGGTCGTAAATTAGCCAATCAGTTGGGCTGCCAACTGGAGGCAGTTGCTGCCGGAAGCAATCTGGCAGGCATTGAAAAGCAAGTATTACCCTACGGAGTAGACAAACTCCACGTATTCGACGCTCCGGGCTTGTTCCCCTATACTTCCCTTCCCCACTCCTCTATCCTCATCAATTTGTTCAAAGAAGAAAAGCCGCAAATCTGTCTGATGGGCGCCACCGTTATCGGTCGCGACCTCGGTCCGCGCGTTTCTTCCGCTTTGACCAGCGGACTGACTGCCGACTGTACCTCACTGGAAATCGGCAACCACGAAGACAAGAAGGAAGGCAAGGTTTACGAGAACCTGCTGTATCAAATCCGTCCCGCATTCGGCGGTAACATCGTTGCCACGATTGTGAATCCCGAGCACCGTCCGCAGATGGCAACCGTTCGCGAAGGTGTGATGAAGAAAGAGATACTGGACGCTGACTATAAGGGCGAAGTCATCAACCACGACGTTGCCAAGTACGTGCCCGAGACGGATTATGTGGTAAAAGTCATCGACCGCCACGTAGAAAAGGCAAAACATAACCTGAAAGGCGCTCCCATCGTGATTGCTGGCGGCTACGGCATGGGAAGCAAGGAAGGTTTTGACATGTTGTTCGAGCTTGCCAAAGAACTCCATGCAGAGGTAGGCGCCAGCCGTGCTGCCGTCGATGCCGGTTATGCCGACCATGACCGCCAGATTGGCCAGACCGGTGTCACTGTCCGCCCCAAACTGTATATTGCTTGCGGCATCAGCGGACAAATCCAGCACATTGCCGGTATGCAGGAAAGTGGTATTATCATCTCCATCAACAATGACGAGAACGCTCCCATCAATACGATTGCCGACTATGTCATCAACGGTACGGTGGAAGAGGTTATCCCGAAGATGATAAAATATTATAAATCACACAGTAAATAACAATAAAGGTAATCATGAAAGGGCTGATTCTTATATTTGTTCTTCTTTCAGGTATATCTTCCGCTATCGCTCAAGAAAAGCTCTGGTTGGACAAGAATTACCAATGGACGGACGACTCCATCCAGGCAGTCAGGTATGCTCTTGTTTCCAAGATAAACAAGAAGTGCATCAAGGTGGAAGAGTATGCTTTGGAAGGACAAAAGAAGGATGTCTGGCATTTCTCCGAATACAAAAGCAATCCCCGCAAAAGGATAAGGGAAGGCCTGCATACATCATTCTATGCAAATGGCAAGGACAGCCTGACAGAAGTATATAGAGACAACCGCCTGGAGGGGCAGACCATGGTGTATTATCCCGACGGTGCCATACATCTGGCCCGGAGCTACAGCGATGGTAAACTTGACGGAACACTCCTGCAGTACTATCCCGACGGGAAACTCCGTAGAGAGGAACACTATTCAGAGAATCAGTGTACCGGTGGAAAGATGTTCGACGAGCACGGAACTGAAATGGAACATCAGCCGTATTTCGTGTTTCCATCCTTCCCCGGTGGAATAGAGAACCTCATGAAACTGGTGGCCAATGTTACCAAATATCCGGAAGACGCCTGGAAGCAAAAGGCAGAAGGAAGGGTAATCCTGCGATTCGTTGTAGACGAAGAAGGCAAGATGACCCATCCCCAAATTCTCCAGTCCGTGCGCTATGACATCGACAAAGAAGCCATACGCGCTTTCGAGGCCATTGCCGACGTCTACCGCTGGTCGCCCGGCTATCAGGACGGAGAGGCCAAGCGAGTGAAATTCACCATACCCCTATACTTCAGAATACCTAAATAACCAAGAAATTATGGCAAATTTTTATACCGAAGTTCCCGAATTGAAGTATCATCTGAACAACTCGATGATGGAACGTATCTGCGAACTGAAAGAACGCGGTTACCAAGACAAAGACAAGTATGACTATGCCCCGCAAGACTATGCGGATGCTATGGACTCTTTTGACAAGGTACTTGAAATCACCGGAGAGATTACCGGAGAGATTATCGCTCCCAATGCCGAGGGCGTGGACGAAGAAGGTCCCCACTGTGCCAACGGCCGTGTGGAATATGCCAGCGGCACCAAGCAGAACCTCGACGCCATGGTAAAAGCCGGATTGAACGGTATGACCATGCCGCGCCGTTTCGGTGGCTTGAACTTCCCGATTACTCCGTACACCATGTGTGCGGAAATCGTTGCCGCCGCCGATGCCGGTTTCGGTAACATCTGGTCACTGCAAGACTGTATCGAAACGCTCTACGAATTCGGTAACGAAGACCAGCACAGCCGTTTCATCCCACGCATCTGCGCCGGAGAGACCATGTCTATGGACCTGACAGAACCGGATGCCGGTTCCGACTTGCAGAGCGTAATGCTGAAAGCGACCTACGACGAGGCCAACAACTGCTGGCGCCTGAACGGCGTGAAGCGTTTTATTACTAACGGTGACGCCAATCTCCACCTCGTACTGGCACGTTCAGAAGAGGGTACCAAAGACGGACGTGGCTTGTCCATGTTCATCTACGATAAGAATGAAGGCGGTGTAGACGTGCGCCGCATTGAGAACAAGCTGGGTATCCACGGTTCTCCCACCTGCGAGCTGGTTTACAAGAATGCAAAGGCAGAACTTTGCGGCGACCGCAAGCTTGGTTTGATTAAATACGTTATGGCTTTGATGAACGGTGCCCGTCTGGGTATTGCCGCACAGTCGGTAGGCCTTTCACAAGCTGCCTACAACGAAGGTCTGGCTTATGCCAAAGACCGCAAGCAGTTCGGCAAGGCTATCATCGAATTCCCGGCTGTATATGACATGCTGGCTATTATGAAAGCCAAGTTGGATGCAGGACGCTCCTTGCTGTACCAGACTTCCCGCTACGTTGACATCTACAAAGCGCTGGACGACATTGCTCGCGAACGCAAACTGACTCCGGAAGAACGCCAGGAACAAAAGAAGTATGCCAAACTTGCCGACGCCTTCACTCCGCTGGCAAAAGGTATGAACTCTGAATATGCCAATCAGAATGCTTACGACAGCATCCAGATTCACGGCGGTTCGGGCTTCATGCTGGAGTATGCTTGCCAACGTATCTATCGTGATGCACGTATCACTTCTATCTACGAAGGTACTACTCAGTTGCAGACCGTAGCTGCTATCCGCTATGTAACAAACGGCTCATACTCTGCCACCTTGCGCGACTACGAGCAAGTGCCGTGCAGCGAAGAAATGCAACCGTTGATGGACCGCATCAAAGAGATGACCAACAAGTTCGAAGCCTGCACCAATGCGGTGAAAGAGGCACAGAATCAGGAATTGCTGGACTTCGTGGCACGTCGCCTCTATGAGATGGCTGCGGTATGTATCATGTCGCACCTCATCATTCAGGACGCGACAAAGGCTCCCGAACTGTTCGGCAAGTCGGCTCTGGTGTATGTGAACTACGCAGAAGCTGAAGTGGAAAAACACTTTAACTTCATCCGTAAGTTCAAGGCAGAAGAGCTGGAAAGCTACCGCAAATAAACGCATTGCTTGGACAAGGCAAATATAGCGGGCACCGGAGGTTAGCTACTCCGGTGCCCGCTTGTTTTTTC
>ENA-OYCD01000403-OYCD01000403.1-human-gut-metagenome-genome-assembly--contig:-NODE-403-length-9358-cov-5.808019_pt1 | contig 9358 bp, 9 predicted proteins | sample MGYA00244664_ERZ652869 | MGnify/ENA primary metagenome ERZ652869 (study PRJEB26926, sample SAMN06164849) | human gut metagenome | biome: ENVO:00009003; feature: ENVO:2100002; material: ENVO:00002003... | reverse complement strand
GGGCTCGGAGATGTGTATAAGAGACAGCAGCACGTCCTGTCAAGCAAAACTTCGCCGTTTGCCCACCGCAAAAACAAAAAAACGCCTTGACGGGTGTAGATAAAGATTTTAAAAAAGCGTAACCATTACCGCAATTCCGATAGGGAATTTTGGTAAAGGGCGCCCTTTGAAAAAGAGAGCAGGCGTGGCGTGAAAGCCACGCCTTTTCTCATGTCTTATGTTATGCCCGCATCAGCGGGCTGTTTTTAACAGCTCAAACCGTCGTACTCATCGTCGTCGAGAAAGTCGGGAAACTCCACCGCACCTATAAAGTTATACACGATTTCGATTTCCTGCCTGTAATGCCCGTTCTCTTTCCGCTTTTCGTGTACGATTATCCTGTCCACAAACGAGCGTATGATTTCGGGCGTCAGTTCTTCGATGCTGCTGTACTTCTCCACCAAACACAGAAAATCGAGTATTTCGTCTTTCTCTTTTTTGTCCTTCTCGATTTCCGCTTTCAGCATTTGCGCTTTCTCTGTCAGATCTGCCTGTTCGGTTTCGTATGTATCGCTCAGTTTCAGATACCTCTCTTCCGACAGTATCCCCGCTACTTTGTCCTCATAAAGGCTTTGAATGATTTTATCCAACGCCTTTATACGCTCTTCCGCAGCAGAGAGTTCCCGCAGGTTTTCCTTTATTTCCTGTTTCGTCTTGACCTCGGAATTTTCCTCCAACATCCGTAAAAACTCTTCCTTTTGCGATTGCGCGAACCGTAGTGTCCGTTTCAAATCGTCTAAAAGCAATGTTTCCACGGCTTTGACCGTAATCTGATGCGAAGTACAGAGATTTTTCTTCTTTTTCCGATAGGTAGAGCAGTTGAAGTATTCTGCTTGTTTCATCGTAGTGCAGCGGCACAGATACATTCTTTTTCCACAGTCCGCACAGTAGACCATACCCGACAGCGAGCTCATCTCGCCCATTCGTGAGGGCCTCCGTTTACATTGCCGTATCTTCTGTACGGAGTCGAAGGTCTGCCTGTCGATGATGACTTCCTGCGTATTCTCGAAGATAAGCCAATCCTCTTGCGGAAGTTTGATACGCTTTTTGGATTTATACGACTTCTTATAGGTCTTGAAATTTACCGTACAGCCCGTGTATTCCACGTTTTCGAGTATTCTTGCGACGGACTTCTGATCCCATATCTCCGAGTCTTCCCGCAGTTTTGCAGGGGTAGGCAGCCCGTGCTTATGGAAGTACACAACGGGTGTATCGATTTTCCGTTCCGTCAATATCCGCGCGATCTGCGTAGGCCCGTAGCCGTTCATGCACAGTGAGAATATCTCGCGTACCGTTTCCGCGCCGCGCTCGTCTATTACCCATTTCTCTTTATCGTTCGGGTCTTTCTTATAGCCGAGCGGCGGATGCGTTGCGAGGTGCTTGCCCGCATTGCCTTTTGCCTTCATGACAGCTTTGATTTTCTTGGAGCAGTCCTTCGCATACATCTCGTTCAGGATATTCTTGAACGGCGTGATGTCGTCGTCGGGATTGGTTTCGCTGTCCACTTGGTCGTACACGGCGATGAACCGCACGTCCGCTTCCGCAAAGTAGTATTTAGTATAGTAACCCACGAGAATGTGGTCGCGCCCGAACCTCGACATATCTTTGACGATGACGGTGGAAACTTTTCCCTCGTCTATATCGCGTATCATTCTTTGAAAGTCGGGGCGGTCGAATAATGAGGTGTGATAGCGATAGCGGCAAAAAGCTAATAAAATCAATGGTTTTGCGGACAGCGGATAGACAGGGAATGTGTTAAAAACTGAATACGCACACAAACGGCGTTACCTTAACCCCTTTGGGGGAGAAAGTAACGCCGTTTTTTTATGCCCGCAGGAAAGGAGGTGCAGCCGGAATGTATTTCACAAAGGGCAAGCAGCGGGCGTTTGAATTGCTCATGCAGCAGAAGCCGGGATTTGACCGCTATCAATCCGGTTGTGCCGGAGATGATGAAGATTGCGGCACTTGCCGTTTCTACCGCCCCGGGTGGAAATATGAGTTTTGCGTTTTCAAAGAGTGTCCCTATTGCCCCGGCAAAAGGACGCGGAAAACGCACGCCAGCATGGACAAATAGACGGGCAAAAGCCCTTGTGCCATGCGGCTTTGCAGACGCGAAAACGGCAAAGGGCATATTGCAATACCAAAACAGCCGAAAACGGCTTTCTAATTGTCCACGCATACCAAGAGAGGAAGTGAGGAAATATGGCAGTTTTCAGAGTGGAGCGAAATACGGGATATACCGTTATGAGCAACCACCACTTGCGAAACAAGGAATTGTCCTTAAAGGCAAAGGGCTTGTTGTCGCAAATGCTTTCGCTGCCCGAAGATTGGGATTATACCCTTGCGGGCTTATCCCATATCAACCGGGAGAAGATCGACGCAATCCGCGAAGCGGTAAAGGAACTCGAAAAAGCCGGATATATCGTGCGCAGCCGGGAGCGCGACGAAAAGGGACGCTTGCGGGGCGCAGATTACGTCATATACGAGCAGCCGCAGCCGCGAGAGCCGGAAGCAGCTACCAGCGGCGGACAGCCGCCTATATTGGATTTACCTACATTGGAAAATCCAACATTGGATAATCCAACGTTGGAAAAACCTACGCAGGAAAAACCTACGTTGGAAAATCCAACGCAATTAAATAAAGATATATTAAGTAAAGAACAATCAATTACTGATTTATCAAGTACCGATTCCATTCCTTTCCATTCCCTAAACCCCTTGCCCTTTGCGCATGGCGAAGCGGCTACGCCGCCGGAAAGGAAAAGAACGGAAGCGAAAAGCAATAGCGCAGTAGAGATTTACAGGGAGATTATCAAGGACAATATCGAATACGACCATCTCATTCAAAACTGCAAAATTGACAAAGACCGTTTGGACGAGATTGTTGACCTTATGCTGGAAACCGTCTGCACAGCCCGAAAGACAATCCGTATTGCCGGGGACGACTACCCCGCCGAATTGGTGAAATCCAAGTTTTTGAAGCTGAACAGCAGCCATATTGAGTTTGTTTTGGATTGCATGAGGGAGAACACAACCAAAGTGCGCAACATCAAGCAGTATCTAAAAGCGGTGCTGTTCAACGCGCCGAGTACCATTGACAGCTACTATACCGCCCTTGTCAATCACGACTTATACGGCGGCGAATGAGCATAGCCGCACTTTACCGGGAAAGGAGTTGATACCTTGCAGGAGGAAGTAACCCAAAAAACGATTGCCCTATACGTCAAAGTGGGAAAAGGCGCGGCGCGGCTTACCGAACAGGCGTTACAGAAAGCAATCCAAAAGTTTTTGGAGCAGAAAAGCAAACCCGCGCATGGGAAACAGACCATGCGGCAGCTTATGAAGCAGAACGCGGGTGTTTCCAACATCGAGATCACCGACAGCAATATTAAAGCCTTTGAGAGTACGGCGAAGAAATACAACATAGATTTTTCGCTAAAAAAGGTTAAGGGCGAGCAGACCCGTTACCTTGTGTTTTTCAAAGGCCGGGACGCGGACGTTATGACCGCAGCGTTTCAAGAGTTTTCCGCAAAGAAGCTGAACCGGGAGAAAAAGCCCTCTATCCGCAAAGCCCTTGCCGCTGCAAAGGACAAGGCGAAGCAGCTTAACGCCGCCCGCGACAAGGTAAAGAAAATGGACAGGGGGCGCGAGATATGAAGCAGATCAACTACAAAAAGCTGATACTTCCGAATATCCCCTATGTGTTCTTTGTCTATCTCTTTGATAAAGTCGGACAGGCGGTGCGGCTTGCCCCCGGCGCGGATATTTCTGCAAAGATACTGAATATCACACAAGGATTTTCCGCAGCCTTTGAAAACGCCTTGCCGAGCGTTTACCCGTTGGATTTGCTTGTCGGCATTGTCGGTGCGGTGATTATCCGCTTGATAGTCTATGTCAAAGGGAAAAACGCGAAGAAATACCGCAAGGGCGCGGAGTACGGCTCTGCCCGATGGGGAAACGCCGAAGATATAAAGCCCTACATAGACCCGGATTTCCAAAACAACATCATTTTGACGCAGACGGAACGGCTTACCATGAACAGCCGCCCGAAGCAGCCGAAGTACGCGAGAAATAAGAACGTCGTCGTGATCGGCGGCAGCGGCAGCGGAAAAACAAGATTTTTTGTCAAACCTAATCTAATGCAGCTTCATTCCTCTTACGTCTTAACCGACCCGAAAGGTACGGTTTTGATTGAGTGCGGGAAGCTGCTGCAACGGGCGGGCTACCGCATTAAGGTACTGAATACGATTAACTTCAAAAAATCTATGCACTACAACCCCTTTGTGTATATCCGCAGCGAGAAAGATATTTTGAAGCTGGTAAATACGTTGATAGCGAATACCAAAGGTGAGGGAGAAAAAAGCGCGGAGGATTTTTGGGTAAAGGCAGAACGGCTTTTGTATTGCGCGTTGGTGGGCTACATCTGGTACGAAGCCCCCGCCGAGGAAATGAACTTTATTACCCTGTTGGAACTTATCAACGCCAGCGAAGCCCGCGAGGACGACGAGGAATATCAAAGCCCCGTCGATTTGCTGTTTGCCGACTTGGAAGAACGCGACCCCGACCATTTCGCGGTGAAGCAGTACCGAAAATATAAATTGGCGGCGGGCAAAACCGCAAAATCAATCCTCATTTCTTGCGGTGCGAGGCTCGCTCCTTTTGATATAAAGGAATTGCGCGATCTTATGTCCTACGACGAATTAGAACTTGACACGTTAGGCGACAGAAAAACAGCTTTGTTTTTGATTATGAGCGATACGGACAGCACGTTTAATTTTGTTATCGCTATGCTGCAATCGCAGTTATTTAATCTCTTGTGCGACAAGGCCGACGACGAATACGGCGGCAAGCTGCCGGTTCATGTTCGCTGCCTGTTAGACGAGTTTGCAAACATTGGACAAATCCCGCAGTTTGAAAAATTGATTGCCACAATCCGCAGCCGGGAAATCTCGGCTTCTATCATTCTGCAATCGCAGAGCCAGCTAAAAGCCATTTACAAGGACGCGGCAGAAATCATACTTGATAATGCCGACAGCACCTTGTTTTTGGGAGGACGTGGGAAAAATGCAAAGGATATTTCGGATAACTTGGGACGGGAAACAATCGACAGTTTCAACACTTCCGAAAATCGCGGCACGCAGGTTTCTCATGGACTTACTTATCAAAAATTAGGAAAGGAGTTGATGACACAGGACGAAATAGCAGTTATGGACGGTGGGAAATGTATTTTGCAGCTACGCGGTGTACGTCCCTTTTTAAGCGACAAATACGATATAACGAAACACCCGAACTACAAATACCTTTCCGACTTCGACAAGAAAAACGCTTTTGATGTGGAACGGTATATGTCTACCCGCCCGGCAATAGTAAAGCCCGATGAAGCCTTTGACATATACGAAATAGATTTGTCCGACGAGGACGCAGCCGCCGAGGAATAACGGCGGCATTTTCATTTTCAACAACATTTTTTGAGCCGCACAGCGGCAGAAAGCGAGGTTTATATGGATTTCTTTAACAGCGCAGTTGGTGTATTGCAGACTTTGGTTATCGCGCTTGGCGCAGGTCTTGGCATTTGGGGTGCCATTAACTTAATGGAGGGTTACGGCAACGACAATCCCGGAGCCAAAAGCCAGGGCATGAAGCAGCTCATGGCGGGCGGCGGTGTCGCTTTGATCGGCGGCACCCTTGTTCCGCTTCTTTCCAAACTTTTTGGATAATGCCTAAAACAAATACCACCCGCCGCGCCCTCTCGGAAACGGGAGGGCGCGGGAAAGGAGGGATTAACTTTTGATATGGCAGATGATTGAAGATTGGTTTCGCGGCATTTTGACAGACGGGATTTTATCGAACCTTTCCGGCTTGTTTGACAGCGTAAATACAGAGGTTGGAGAAATCGCAACGCAAGTCGGCACGACCCCCGCCGGGTGGAACGCGGGCATATTCAACATGATACGCAGCCTTTCGGAAAACGTCATTGTACCGATTGCGGGCGTTATCATTACCTTTGTCATGTGCTACGAACTAATCCAGCTTGTAATTGAAAAAAACAATCTGCACGATCTCGACACTTGGATTTTCTTCAAATGGATTTTTAAGACCTTTGTTGCGGTGCTGCTGGTAACAAACACTTGGAACATCGTCATGGGAGTTTTCGACGTTACGCAGAGCGTCGTCAATCAGAGCGCGGGGGTTATCATATCCGATACAAGCATAGACGTTACCACCGTCATTACCGACATTGAAGCAAAACTCGACGCTATGAGCGTGGGCGGTCTTTTGGGGTTATGGTTTCAATCCCTCTTTGTAGGGCTTACCATGAAAGCCCTGTCAATCTGCATTATGCTTGTGGTGTATGGGCGCATGATTGAAATATATCTTGTAACGAGCGTTGCCCCTATCCCGATGGCAACAATGGTAAATCACGAATGGGGCAGCATGGGACAGAATTACTTAAAATCTTTGCTTGCGCTTGGTTTTCAAGCGTTTTTGATTTTGGTGTGCGTGGGCATTTATGCGGTCTTGATACAGACAATCGCAGCAACCGACGACATTTCCGGCGCGATCTGGGCTTGCATGGGCTATACCGTCCTCTTGTGCTTTACCCTTTTCAAAACGGGGAGCCTTGCAAAGAGCGTCTTTTCGGCACATTAAGGGGGTGAGTTATGATTTGAAAATCGGTTTAATCGACGTTGACAGCCATAATTTCCCCAACCTCTGCTTGATGAAGCTATCCGCGTATCATAAAGCAAAGGGGCATACGGTGGAATGGTGGAACGCAAAGGGGCGGTACGACCTTGTATATAAAAGCCGCGTCTTTACGGACACCTATTCCAAAGACACGATAACCGTTACCAACGCGGAACAAGTTATTTTCGGCGGTACGGGCTACGACACGAAAAACCGCTTGCCGCCGGAAGTGGAACACAGTTACCCGGATTATTCTATCTACCCGCAGTTTTTCGGGATTGCCTACGGCTTTTTAAGCCGGGGTTGTCCGAGAAATTGCGGGTTTTGCATTGTCAGCGGTAAAGAGGGGCGCAAAAGCGTTAAGGTTGCGGATTTGTCCGAGTTTTGGAAATGGCAGCCGGAAATAAAAATCATGGACGCTAATCTGCTTGCCTGTCCCGACCATGAAAATCTCATTGAGCAGCTTATACGAAGCCGCGCATGGGTGGATTTTTCGCAAGGGCTGGATATTCGCCTTGTGAACAGGGATAATGTCAGCCTGTTAAATCGGGTACGGATAAAAGCGGTACATTTTGCATGGGATAATCCCGACGAGGACTTGACCGGGTATTTCCAACGTTTTTTGGATTTGACAGCCATTAAAAGCAGCCGCCAGCGGCGCGTGTATGTTCTTACCAACTACGGCAGCACTCACGAACAGGATTTATACCGCGTGAACACCTTGCGGGCTATGGGCTTTGACCCGTATGTGATGATTTACGAGCGTCCAACCGCCCCGCCTGTTACCCGCCATTTGCAACGGTGGGTAAATAACAAACGGCTTTTCTATGCTGTCCCCCGTTTTGAAGATTACATTCCGGGCAGAAAGGAGGTTTGAAATGGCGTATGTAACCGTCCCAAAGGACTTAACAAAAATCAAAAGCAAGGTAATGTTCAACCTTACGAAACGACAGCTAATTTGTTTCAGCGCGGCGGTAGCAATCGGACTGCCGCTGTTCTTTTTGGTAAAAGACAGCGTTGGAACAACCACAGCGGCATTGTGCATGGTGCTTGCCATGCTGCCTATGTTTTTGCTTGCCATGTACGAGAAAAACGGGCAACCGCTGGAAGTGATTATTCGGCAATTTGTGGAAGTGAAGTTTCTTCGCCCCAAAGAGCGACCTTATCAGACCAACAATTTTTATACCGCCCTTGCGCGGCAGGAGCGATTAGATAAGGAGGTACGGGCGATTGTCAAAGGAAAAGAAAAACACCCAAAACGAAAAGCGTAAACTTTCCCGACAGGAAAGAAAACAGATAGATACCCTTATCCGACAGGCAAAGGGCGACGGGAAGCCCCATACGGCGCAGGACAGCATACCGTTTGAGCGAATGTATAAGGACGGGATTTGCCGCCTTGCAAACGGGCGGTATTCCAAGTGCATTGAGTTTGAGGATATAAATTATCAGCTTGCGCAGCCGGACGACAAAACCGCCATTTTTGAAGCCCTTTGCGATATGTATAACTCGTTCGACGCTTCTATCAGCGTGCAGCTTTCCCTAATCAGCCGCCATGCGAACAAGGACGATTTCAAGAACAGTATCACGATTGCGCCGCAGAATGATGACTTCGACAGTATCAGAGCAGAATACACCGAAATGCTTAGGACGCAGCTTGAACGCGGAAACAACGGGCTTATCAAGACCAAGTTTCTCACCTTTACCGTTGAAGCAAAGGACATTAGATCGGCGCGGGCGCGTCTTGCCCGCATTGAAACGGACACCCTCAACCATTTTAAGGTGATCGGCGCGGCGGCGCGGGTATTGGACGGGAAACAGCGTCTTGAAGTGCTGCATGGGATTTTCCACCCGGACGGGGAACGCTTTAACTTTGCGTGGGAATGGCTACCCGCAAGCGGTCTTTCTGTCAAAGACTTTATCGCGCCGTCCTCTTTCCGATTTGGCGACGGGCGAATGTTTCAAATGGGCGGCAAGTTTGGTGCGGTTTCCTTTTTGCAGATCGTCGCGCCGGAACTTTCCGACCGTATGCTTGCTGACTTCATGGACGCGGAAAACGGGATTATCGTCAATCTGCACATTCAGAGTATCGACCACAACGAAGCAATCAAGACGATTAAGCGCAAGATCACCGACCTTGACCGCATGAAGATTGAAGAACAAAAGAAAGCAATCCGCAGCGGTTATGACATGGATATTATTCCGTCCGACCTTGCCACCTACGGCGGGGAAGCAAAAAACCTACTCCGCGATTTGCAGAGCCGCAACGAAAGAATGTTTCTGCTTACGCTGCTTGTCTTAAACCTTGCAGATACCAAGCAGAAATTGGATAACGAAGTGTTCGGGGCGGCGGCAATCGCACAGAAATACAACTGCATTTTGACCCGCCTTGACTACCGGCAGGAACAGGGGCTTATGTCCTCTATCCCGTTGGGGGAAAACCTTATCCATATCCAGCGCGGCTTGACGACCAGCAGCACCGCCGTTTTCGTTCCCTTTACGGTGCAAGAGCTGTTCCAAAGCGGCGAAGCATTGTATTACGGCTTAAACGCCCTTTCCAACAACATGATTTTGTGCGACCGAAAGAAGCTGAAAAACCCCAACGGCTTGATACTCGGCACACCGGGCAGCGGCA
>ENA-OYCD01000395-OYCD01000395.1-human-gut-metagenome-genome-assembly--contig:-NODE-395-length-9466-cov-6.707151_pt1 | contig 9466 bp, 12 predicted proteins | sample MGYA00244664_ERZ652869 | MGnify/ENA primary metagenome ERZ652869 (study PRJEB26926, sample SAMN06164849) | human gut metagenome | biome: ENVO:00009003; feature: ENVO:2100002; material: ENVO:00002003... | reverse complement strand
AGATTACTACGCGTCTCGTGGGCTCGGAGATGTGTATAAGAGACAGATATACAAGCGAGTACGGACGAAGCTTTGCGCTTTCGACGCTCTTTTCGATTGCAAGCGTGATGATGAACAGGAAAAGCAGCCCGTTGGGCGTGTAATAAAACACGTCGACCATGCCGTACAGCCAGAACACCGTATATCCGAAAAGCATAAACCACTTTTCAAGGCTGACGTTCGTAAGGAACGCGCGAAGTCTCGAAACCTCCAGATTTACCCACGCCAAAAAACCGACGATGCCCGTTGCGGCAAGCGCCTGGAAAAACGTGGAATGATACCAGTACGGCGTATATCCGTCGGATTTTCCGCCGTTGTGTCCGCCGAGATAGTAATCAAACCCGGTGCCGAAAATCGGATTTGCCTTAAAATTCTTCCAAGCGTCTTTCCACAGCGGAATACGTCCGTTTTCGTCCAGGGCTTTTCCCATAAATATGCCCAATGAGTCGTAAATGACGTCGGCTTTCGCCATCAGAACGACGGTCGTTACCGCCATCAGCACGCCCGTCGTGATTATCATTCTGCCGCGGAATTCGCTTTTGTAAATCGCAAGGCCGAACGACGCGACAAGTCCGAACGCACCGAAAAGTATCGCGCCACGGCTTGCCGACGCAAATATGAAAAAGTATTGCACGACGGCATAAATCAGATACAACGGCGAATATTTTCCGTTTTTCACGGCGAAATACAACGTCGCGGGCGTCATCATCGCCAGGATTATGCTGTAATTGTTCGGGCCGCCCCAGCCGAGTTCGACGTCTTTATGCACAAATCCGTCAATAACCGCCTTGAATCCGCCGCCGCGCATCGCATAATATACGATAAGTTGCAGCACGATGACGACGCTTGACGCAAACATCAGAAATAAAAGGTGATTCAATACCCTTTTGCCGTCTTCTCCTCCCGATATCGTCGCCGAGAAAAAGACGTAACACAGCGCCAGCATCACGCACAACGCGCCGACAACCGTCGCATATAAGCCGTGCTCGGAAAAGTTCAAATACCTTTCGCCCCTTGCAATCCCCGACAGCATCGCCGTCGCGCAGAACGCAAGTATGGCAACCGTCGTCGCCGTTACCGTTTTATAACTCATAAAGCGGAAATTCGGGCGGAATCTCACAACGTTTACGACAATACCAACAACTATGAAAAGCACCGCCGCGATAAGCCCCGCCATGCCTTGAAGTTTGTGTCGGTTTGCGCCCAGTATGAACAGGAACGTCCAAAGTATCGTCGTTACCGGCAACGAGTCGCGACATAAACATAAGATTATCCCCGCAAGCACCGCCGCGATTATAAAGCCCGCAACCCAGCCACCGGTAATCCAGCATATGAATACGATTGCAAGCCATACCCAGACGAATTCCTTAGATTCAAAAATCTTTGCAGCATTTTCTTCCCTGAAAAACGATTTGATTTTATCCATGTTGTCTCTCTTTTGTGTTTTTAACAATATATCTATTATAACATATCAACCGATTAAGTCAAGGTTACGCCGCGGCAGAAAAAATCCCGACGCCGAAAAGGAAATAACGGAATTTTTTTCAAAATAAACCGCGAAAATCGTTGACAAGTCGGGTTTTGTATTATAGAATAATCGTGCTATCAAGGTAGCAACAATATTCCTCCTTAGCTCAGCGGTAGAGCATTCGGCTGTTAACCGAAGGGTCGTCTGTTCGAACCAGACAGGGGGAGCCAAAAAAACTGACTGCATTTTGCGGTCAGTTTTTTTATACTGCACCAGTGGGGTTCGGACAGACGACACGCCGCAGCATTTTTGTGCAACAAAAAGCGCACGAAGAGGTTGCCGCGTTAAGAAACAGCACGGTGCGCTGTTTTAGCGATAGCAACGGGCATTTGCCCCGAGAATTCGAACCGGACAAGAATAATACGAACCGTAGTCAAGAATGAGTTTTCAAAAATATTGTGTTGAAAAGCAATATATTTTGTTTTATTTACCATAAGATTCGACGAATAATATTAAAAAACATAAAATATCAAAAAATATCATAAAAATACTTGCGTTTCGTTTTTGCTTGTTATATAATGTCGTTTAGGAGCCTAAAAAATGGAATACAATGATTTGATTTTAGATATGCTTAATCGCATAGTAAAACTTGAAAAGGAAGTTGAGCAATTGAAAAAGGAACGAGGAGCGTCCTTTGAAGAAGTGCCCCGTTCCCGCACGCAAAATATTTTGCCTCCCGACTGCCCTTCTCAACGAGATAAAACACGATATTTGTTTAACGGTAACGTTTATCTGAAAAACAAACTCGTCCTGGCTGTCGTCAAGGATTACGTTGCAAACAACCGTTCAATAACTTGTAATGAGTTAAAAACCGTTTTTGATAAATCGCTGCAAGGCTCAATCGGCGTCGTGGAAAACGAAAACGTCGCGGAACTGCGCAGAGATTATCAAGTCAGGTTTTTTATAAAAGACAATGATATTTTACATTTGGTTGATGGAAATATGCTGGTGTGCTCTCAATGGGGGATTTTAAACATATCCAATTTTATTAAACGCGCGGAGCAACTGGGATATAAAATCGAACAAATCGTAAGAGAATAAAAATTATTCAAGGAGATAATATTATGAAATCAAACGATGTAATTAACGTAAAAACCAATTCCGAATTATTAAACGAATTATTAGGAACAGACTACACGGGTTGGATGAAATCGTATTACGACACGGAAGACAACAGGATTTGGATGATTCACCTTGACAATCAACCTCGTAACAACTGGAGAAATTATGAGTCTGGCGATACTATTGTAGAAGAAAATCTTGATCGTCGTGACACTTCCGGCGTAAGAACAGACATTCGCCCGGATGCCGAGCGCATTGTTTTTGCAAAAGAAAACGGCTTTTTTGTTTTTAAGGGCATTTATAAATACGACAAGGAAAGAAGCCGTTGCGACGGCGTTCGTTATTGGCTGAAAGTTTCCGATGAATTTTAATCTTTGCTGAAATGTTCCAACTACTTCCCACTGCCTAAAACATCGGCAATCGATAAATAATAGCCCGCAATAGGCTATTGTTTTTATTGGAATGTTTCCAATAATCAAAAAGATTGCCTTTGTTTCCCTGACAATGAAAAAGGAGAAAAAATGAACGATCAACCAAATTACATTATTTTTAAGCTTTACAGAAATTCACACTTCTCTGACAAATACCTTCATTCAATTACTAATGAATATGAGAAAACCATTATCGATCTTGCTTCGGCAACCAAAAAGCATAATAGGAAACTGATTTTTACATCAAGTTATGGGGACAACAACGCAAACTTTTTTGTCAACACGCCTTATCTCGAAGTTTTATATAACGGCGACGAACTGTCACAAGAGGAACGAGACTTGTACATAGGTTTTGTCAAAAAACTATTCAGCGATGGTGTCTGCTTTTTCGGACGTTTGGAGTCGTATATCCCTGAACTCGTTGTGCGTTTTTCAAAACTGCCGAGCGACGATACTTTTGAAGTAATGCCGGAAACCGGTCTAGACAGCCCCCCTAAACGCCCAAACAACACTCATACATCACTCGCCAGCCCTGTAAAGTATTAGAATCAATAAAAAAATCAAGGAGATTATAATATGTACGCAGAAGAAGCAAGAATGAAATTTTGGAATACGTTAAGAGAAACTTTGAAAGAAATGGGTGAACCTTTTTTCTTTACTGAGAATAAGCAATGGGCAATTATAAACAAACAGACAAGTAATTATCACGAACCTTGTGTTGCTTTAGACTTTCTGTGGCGCGACGAATTTTTACGCATTAACGTTTATATTGAAAACGATATTCCGTTGTATAATAAATTAAAGGCACGGAAAGAGGAAATTGATAGCGGGCTTGGTTTTAAGGTTATTTGGAAAGAAAATGACTTTTTAAGCAATGGCGGGAAAAAGAAATTTAATGGAGAGAATACTCGAAGAATTGAGGTTGACATTCCGTTTAATAATGAAACGCTTGATTTTAAGGCTTTAGCGATTAAAGCAATTCCTATTACAAAACGATACATTGAAGTTTTTCGTGGATATATTGACTGTTAAACCGCTAATTTAATGGTGTGCGAATGGATGACGATAAATTTGGCATTTGTGGGCTTATTTGGATAAGTAGTATGCTTTTGTTCGCCAGCGCTTTTAGAGAATGGGGATTTCCTATATGGTTGACGGTCATTTTATCGTTGGCGATTTCACTTGTGATTTCAACTGTTATTTATATTAAATGGGCAAAGTAGGAGAGGTTGTTGGTGATTAAAGTAGGAGTTTTTTGGGTATCGGTTCTTACAAATATCGATATTATTTACGATATTGAAGAATATCCTGACGATTATCAATTCGAAGACGCGCTATTAACTTACAGTAAGCAACATAAAGACGTTTGGGAAAGGCTCTCGAAAGAACAACTCGGGGGCAAATACAGTATTTATCAATTTGATACATTACCGCGTGGAAGGGTATGGTATGATTTAGAAGAAAAAACCTATAAAATAGTTTTTTATCGTGGAAGTAAAGCTTTTATTAATATGATTGTTCCCAAAATAAAAGAATTGTTTGATATAGGCGAAGCAGAAATAACAAAGGATGAATAGAAAATGACAGCTGTTTTGTGAGCGATACGAGTGAATTGTCAAATACATAGAAGATAAACTACTGCTCACTTGGTCTCCGGAACAAATTGCAAAAACCCCTTGCAAATTAGACGTTCCTTCGTTCAAAACACTATAATCAGACCATTAAAAACTTTGTGTCAAACGGATTATTAGACTAATCATTCTTTTCCCCCGCCGCGTAAACGTATGCGACGGGGTTTTATTTTTATGTGGCAATATCTTTTTAATTGCAAATAATAATAAAAGGTGGTATAATGCCTGCAAACAGCGGAACAAAACGGGTTGAATAAAAAATCCAGTTTTTTCGTATAAAAGAGTTTACGTCGTTAAAACAGGTGTGTAAAATGGCAATTGAGAAAGTAAGAGCATATTTTGAACAATTCGGAATCGCCGATAGAATCAAGGAATTTCACGAGTCGAGCGCAACCGTCGAGCTTGCCGCGCACGCCCTTTATACAGAGCCGTGCCGCATTGCGAAAACGTTGTCCTTTATGCTGGGCGACAAAGCGATTTTAATCGTTACGGCGGGCGACGCGAAAATTGACAATCACAAATATAAGTCCTTCTTCGGCGCAAAAGCCAAAATGCTGAAACCCGAGGAAGTGAACGACCTTATCGGACACGGTATCGGCGGCGTTTGCCCTTTCGGTATCAACGACGGCGTCACGGTATACCTTGACGAATCGCTGAAAAGATTTAAGACGGTTTTCCCCGCCTGCGGCAGCAGTAACAGCGCAATCGAACTCACGATTCCCGAACTTGAAAAGTACTCAAACTTTGTCGAGTGGATTGACGTTTGCAAGATATAAATTTCCGAAAACACAAAAACGACTCGCAATAGCGAGTCTTTTTTATAACTTTTTTTATGCCAGCCCGCAGGGGTTCAGTTGCAAGGCAACGCGTGCGATAGCACGCAGAATCCCTTGTGCAAATTAAAAAGACTCACGATTTCGTGAGTCTTTTTGGTGTACCATAAGGGATTCGAACCCCTGGCCTTTTGGTCCGTAGCCAAACGCTCTATCCAGCTGAGCTAATGGTACTTACTTTTTAAGCAATGGTAATTATAAGCGGTTATTTTTGATTTGTCAAATCTTTTTGCTTTATTTCAAAAATAATAACGCCTTTCGTTTTTTAATCAAATCTCGGAACAATTCTTTACGGGCGTTCGTTTATTGACTTTTTGCATAGTTAAGTCTATACTTTATTACATAATGGAAAAGATCAAGTCATGGCACAGGCTGGACAACTCCGGAAAGATATATCCGTTCAACCTGAAAAGCAACATACAAAACCTGTTCAGAATATCGGCGATTATGCGCGACGACGTGGATCCCGCCGTGCTTCAAACCGCCCTGCAAAACTCGATAAAGCGATATCCGTATTTCAACGTATGTTTGCGTCGCGGGATTTTCTGGCACTATTTGGAAGAACTTGACGGAAAGCCCGAGGTCGTGCCCGATTCCGACTACTTAATCAAAGACATCGACAGCATCGAAACGTACGGATATAATTTCCGCGTGTCCTATTTCAACAACAAAATCTCAATCGACTGTTTCCACGCCCTTTGCGACGGAAACGGCTGCATGGAATTTTTCAAAACGATACTTTTCGAATACGTCCGTCTTTCAGGCGACGACGTGGATCCCGAGGGCAAAATCAGGCTGCCCGAAAGCGCGCCTTTGCCCGACGAAGCGGAAGACGGATTTTTGAAATACGCACAAAAAGTGAGCATTTTCCACCTTAAAGGCGTGAAGGACCTGCAAGGCAGCAAAGCGTACACTTTTCCCGACGCCAGATTCGACTTCAAGGGAAGCGGCGTAATCGAGGGGACCGTCGACACGGCGAAACTCCTTGAACGCGCGCACGCATATCACACAACCGTAACGGCGTATTTGGCGGCTGTTCTCATAAACGCGATTTACAAGGCAAAAATCACAAAGCCCGACGGAAATCCGCCCATCGTTCTTTTCGTGCCGATAAATCTCAGAAAGCCTTTCCCGAGCCGCACTTTGCTGAACTTCTCGTTGTTCTCACGCGTGGGCGTCGACGTCAACGACGCGCCGTCGTTTGAGGAAATAATAAAGCGCGTCGAAACCCGCCTGAAAAAGGACACCGAAAAAGAAGTTTTGCAAAACAAAATCAACGTGACCGCAAAAACGGAACGTCTGTTTTTGTTCCGCATACTTCCCCTGCCCGTAAAACAATTTATTTTCAAGGCGTCTGGGCTTTTCTTCGGAAACAGCAAAAAAACGATGACGTTTTCAAACATTGGCGTCGTGCAGATTCCCGACGGAATGAAAACCAAGGTCGATCAAATATCCATCATGGCGTCGACGGCAAAAACGTCGCCGCGCGCGCTGACAAGCGTATCCGCACTCGACAAAACCACCTTTACTTTTGCAAGAAAACTCGTCGACACGTCTGTCGAAAAGGAATTTTTCCGTTTCCTTGCGGGAGAAGGTATGGACGTTACCGTGCGAAGTAACTATTGGGAGGAATAACGATGTATTGTAAAAATTGCGGCGTTCACGTCGACGGTATTTACGACGTCTGCCCCCTGTGCAAATCCCCGCTCGAAGGCGAGCCTGCGGAGCGCCCGTTGTATCCCGAAAAGCATATAAGAAAAAGCGGACACCCGGTAACGTTTTCAAGCGTATACCTTATCGTCGCGCTTTCAATAAACGTAATCTGCATTGCCGTCAACCTTACCGTTGCAAAAAAGTATCTTTGGTGCGTTTTTGCACTAATCCTTACTTTATACGGTTATTTTACACTCAAAACCACCGTTTTTTACAAAGGGCCGAACGGCGCAAAGGTGTTTTCGCAAACGCTGATGCTGTCCATCATATTCATTACGGCGCAGTATATTTTCAAAACGAAAGAGTGGTGCTTTGCCTATGCGATGCCCGTAACCGTCATATCGTCGCTTGCCCTGCACCTTGTTTTTGTCGGGGCTTTCCGCAAAAGAAAAGGCAAGTCGTTTTTCAGATATATGTGGATGACGTGTCTTCTTGGAATCGTTCCGGCGGCGGCAGTCATGGCGGGCGCGTGCACCGAAATAATTCTTCCGATGGTGGCGTTCGGGATATCCATGATAACGCTTATTTTCCTTGTCGCGTTCACGGGGCGCACGATATACAACGAAATCAAAAAGAAAACCCACATTTAATCAATACCGATAAGGATATAAAACAAGGACGGCATTTCGTTTGAAGTTGCCGTCCCTTTTTATGGATATTTATTTTTTCAGAAGTTTTATCCTTTCGTACAGTTCGTTTTCCAACGCCTCGATTCCCTCGCCGGTTTTTGCGCTGACCTTAAAAATCCGCGCGTTTTTATTGAGTTTTCCGACGCGTTCTTCAAACTTTTTCATATCGAAGTCGAACGCTTCGAGTGTATCGATTTTCGTGACGACAACCACGTCGCACTTTTCAAACATAAGCGGGTATTTCAGCGGCTTATCGTCGCCTTCGGGCACGGACAAAAGCATCATATTAAGGTGTGCGCCCGTGTCGAATTCCGCCGGACACACAAGGTTTCCGATGTTTTCCAGCACGATAAGATCGGTTTCCGGAAAGTCCGCCTGTTCCAGCGCGTCCGTGACCATCTGCGCGTCGATATGGCACAGTCCGCCGTTGTGGATTTGCACGCTTTCGACGCCGGTGTTTTCCGCAATGCGCCTTGCGTCGACGTCGGTCTCGATATCAACGTCCATCGCGACGATCCTGATTTTGCTTTTCATATCGTTGATAAGCCTTGTGAGAAGCGTCGTTTTTCCGCTGCCCGGCGAGGACATAACGTTAATCATGAACGCGCCTTTTTTTTGAAGCGACGCGCGCAGTTCGTCCGCGACCTTGTCGTTGTTGGAAAAAATACTTTCTTTGACCGCAATAACTTTCATTTCAATCCCTCGCGCCAATTTTTATAACTGTCGAAAATCCAGTCCGCAAGCGTATCGACGCCCTCGCCCGTCTTAGACGATACGGCGAAAACTTTTGCATTCGGATTGATTTTCGCGATATATTTTTTGCATTTTTCAAGGTCGAAGTCGAAGTACTTTGCCGTGTCGGTTTTCGTGACGACGACAACGTCGCACGTCGAAAACATAAGGGTGTATTTCAGCGGTTTATCATCGCCCTCGGGAACCGCAAGAAGCGCCATTTTGAGATGAGCGCCCGTGTCGAATTCCGCCGGACACACAAGGTTTCCGATATTTTCCAGAAACACGATGTCCGCGCTTGTGCAAAACTCCTTGAAGCCCTGTCTGGACATATCCGCATCAAGATGGCACATGCCGCCCGTGTGCAGCTGGATTGCCTCGGCGCCGGCTTCTCTTACGGTATATGCGTCCACGTCGCCGTCGATATCCGCTTCCATTACGCCGACGGAGCACCTGTCTTTAAGCGCACCGATAAGCTTAACGAGAAGCGAGGTTTTTCCGCTGCCCGGCGCAGACATCTGATTGATATAATAAACGCCCCGCGCGTTAAGTTCCGCGCGAAGTTTTTCGGCGTCGGCGTCGTTATCTTCAAGAATGCTCTTTTTCAGTTCAATCGTACTAATCGGATCGATCATGTTAAAATTCCGTTCCTTTAATTGTCGTTTTTTGTCTTCCTTCTTTAATCATAATACCATATTGTTAATTATTGATCAATTTTTTCGGATCTTTTCTTTATTTTGGTTCTATTTTGGGACGATTTGGTCGCCCGCGAGTCCGACACCGTATTTTCAGGCAAAGACAAGGCATGCGAACGGGTTAATACTTTATGTCCTGTCTCTTATACACATCTCCGAGCCCACGAGACGCG
>ENA-OYCD01000354-OYCD01000354.1-human-gut-metagenome-genome-assembly--contig:-NODE-354-length-10321-cov-11.050555_pt1 | contig 10321 bp, 9 predicted proteins | sample MGYA00244664_ERZ652869 | MGnify/ENA primary metagenome ERZ652869 (study PRJEB26926, sample SAMN06164849) | human gut metagenome | biome: ENVO:00009003; feature: ENVO:2100002; material: ENVO:00002003... | reverse complement strand
GTGCTACCTCCGTCTTTGCCGAAAGGCGAAGAAAATCGGAGGTAAATAAAATGGTAAAAGAAAAGAAAAGTTTTAGCATTCTCAAAGAAGAAATCTCTCAAAACAACGTACTTGCTATGGCGGAACTGATAGCAATGTCCGAAACACGCTTTCTCATTGGATATATGGGAAGTACTATGCAAAAAATGCACGCAGATTTATACGTAGATATACTGCACAAAAACGACTTGGGCTACGCATTCAGTGATGCATACGATTTAGTCCAAGAAGGTGCTTTGTATCTTTGTGAACATTACGGAAAGCATTTGAGCGACGTGATTGGCTACAATAAAAAAGGCAAGCCAATTACTATCGAGATTGCCTGTTGCAGGAAAATGATGAAGTTAATGAATAGAAAAATACGTGACAACTACCGACACGTAGGATATGAGTCCTTAACGCCCGTAAACGAGCCGTACATAGAAATACAAGAAGAAACGATACAGGATTACACAATCTACGATGCAATCATAGAAAGTCTTAATTTGACGGACAATATGCGTATTGCTTTGGAATGTCGTATAAAAGGCTTGAGCTTCCCCGAAATAGGCAGAGTGCTTTCAAGAGCACAGTCCACCGTGTTTGAGTACTTTATCAAAATGCGGCAAAGATATTTGGCGAGATACAGATGAAACAAAAAATCAATTTTTTAGAAATAAAAGCCGAGAAAAGATTTTCTCGGCAATATCAATTATAAATATGCTACAAAAACACGTTTAAATAGTAATACTTTTTGCAGAATCCATTCCATTAGCTCAGGATAATTCTCTTGATGATTAAAGTCCAATCCATTGATTTTTGTACAAATTACAGAAGCCTTTTTCCCCTCAAGTCGATCCCATCCAAAGGATAGCCCTGCGCTTTGTTCGATTTGTTCTTTATTGTTGTATAGTTTATCGAACAGTTCTTTATTTTTTGGAATCCATAACCCAACTCTTATTTTGTGTTCTCTGTTTACCAACTCGATAGATATATGACATTGAGAAGAACCGATAGCCACCGTATACCAATGGTCAGTAGTTGCCTTATGTTTGTTGATAGGCTTGCCGACTGAATCTATGTAATCATTAAATTTATTCCAAAACTCTAACCTTTTTGTTTGCAATTCGTTGATTTCCGGAGCTTTCGCCATTGTTTTGGCCTGCTTTGAAAAATCATTCGGTTGCTCAACTATCTTAAACATAGGCGCAGGAACGGAATCACCTATTTTATAAGCATGAACTTCCACAAGGAAAAAAGACAAATCGTCTGTAGTGTTTTTATTGAGCCATTCAATTGCACTTGCGTGTTCATCTCTAACCGATGCAACAATCCAGACAACAACCGAAGCGTCCAGTCCCGATGCGTAAGTAATAATTTTTCCTAAATGGTCATGATTAGTAGACTCCAATTGATTTTCGATCAAAACTGTTTTGCCCGTCAATTCGTCTTTGCCGATAATATCGCATCTGTACGAGCCAACGAATTTCTCCGTTTCAATATCAGTTAAGGAGAGATTCAATGTATCGCCGAGCAATTTAATGTTATCTTCGGAAGATAGCCACTTTGAAAAATCATATTGCTCATGTGCCCACACTTTTCTAACGTCAATTTCTTCTAATCTACCTAAATCCATTTTCCTCTCCTTACATCATAAATTCGGCTTGATCAACCACTCTGGAAATGGCTTCTTCTGTGTAATCAGGCGGGTAGTTGTATTTCTTCAATAGCCGCTTAATCTGCATACGCATTTTTGCTCTTGTGTCTTTCTTTTTAGACCAATCAACGGTAGCGTATTCTTCGACAATTGCTTTTAATTCCATTGCCATAACACGTAATATAGCATAGAGTTTTCTCAAGTAATCCTTTGAGGTTTGACTGTGAGTAAATACCACATCAGACATCTCCAACCCAGATAAAAAACTCATGCATACTGAAAAGCCGATTCCACCATTATTAAGAGACTCATCGTATTGAAAGACATTGTTTACAAAAAGATATGGAATATAATGTGCATAAGATACAATTGACACATTTATTCCAAGAGCTTGAATAATTGCCTTGTAGTGAGGAACTTGTTCTACCTGATTTACGATAAGAACATCAGGAGATACTTTTGATATTATCTCCATTACTTTTGACCAATCAAAAGAAAACCTAACTTCATATTTATTAAATCCGAATTCTTTATTTATGTGAATACAGTTACAATCGGACAGTGGCTCAGGTGAGGCAAAGTAAAAACTATTCTGCTTCGTAAAATATGGAGATAGAAGATTATAAAAAATATAGCCTGAATCAGCTTGCATACGAGAACGATTACTAACGTTCAGAAATGTTAAAATTCTCATTTGAAATAATTAATGATGCTGTCATCATTATCCTTTCTTAATATATAGTCTGCTATCCACTCATCAGAGTATAACGCATTAATCCAAACGACTTTTGATTTGTCGATTCCTAATGAGAGAAAATAATTACTGCATCTATGAAAAACATTAAAGTCTTCATAAGTAATAATAATCAAATCAATTTCATAAAATATGTCGAATGAAATGCTGGTTTCATTTTCTACATCAAATATATCTCTTAAACTTAAAATCGAGCAAACAGAATTTAGATTACTATTTGTTATTTGCTGAAAAAAAGATATAGATGCGTCATTTTCACCGCAAATTATAATTTTCTTTTTATTCACAATCAGATCATATGGAAGACACCATTTTTTTGAATTTGATACTCGTAATGCTTCGGATTGTTTAGCATTTAACAAATGGATACAGTTTAATAAAAAAGAATCTTTGCTATCATTTTCTAAAGATTTGATGATATTATAAGCAAAGTCATCTCTGTAAATCTCTTTAGGGTACTGCATGAAATTGTAATGATCACTTACATTATTTTTGTAATATGTGTAAAACGAGTTGAAACAATTGCCATCTGTAAATCTCATAAGCAGATAATAAACTATATTTTCGACAACCAGATTGAGAAAACTAATTCTATGTTTATTATATAAATCCTCGCAGATCAATCTGTTTTCTAACTCTGAAAGTGCTTCAAACAAACACTTCCAGTTGCGTTCACCAGCAGAATACAAAGATGAAGCTATATTTGTTCTATGACATATAAAATGCTGATTCACGGATGTGATTCTTTCGCTGAACAAGTATGATAAGCAAACAAAAACCAGATCATTACACACTTTTGTCCCTTGAAAGAAAATATCATTTTTACGTATAAAATCAGTTCTATACATCTTATCCCAAGCCCATGTAACAGATAACTGAAATATACCGTCAGTTGTGTCAGCGGAAGAAAATACTTCTTTATTTGGAAACGAGGCATTGTCTTTACCAACAGGAGGCATCATATATGTTTCTTTAGTTATCACATTCAAACCATATCCTGTGCAAAATACAATATCAGAGTTTGTACTTAATGCTTTGTTTAACATACGCTCGACCATTGATGGAGAAAAGAAATCATCAGAATCTAAGAAAAGGACATACTCACCCTTTGCTTTAGAAAAACCTACATTTCTCGCTGTTCCTGCATTCATATTTTCTTGTTGAATTAAAGAAATACGGCTATCAGACTGTTGTATTGCTTTGACTATCATTGCCCCATTGTCGGTTGAACCATCATCAACGCAAATAATCTCAATGTTCTTATATGTCTGCTTTATAAGCGATATTAGGCAATCTCCTATATACTGTTCTTCATTATAAAAAGGGATAATAACACTTACCAATTCTTTCATTTTTAATCCCCCTTATCATTTTATTATATTACAGTTCATAAAACACCCTGTTCTTAAAATACCCTATAACGCAAGTATTCGGTAGTTTTCTAACAACACTACTAAATGCATTTCCAAGTTTAACACTAATATGTGCATCGGATCCTAATACAACCCTACGTCCTCCAAGCTGAACATATCGATCAATGATACTGTATCGAGGCAGCGGTTCGTCAGAAGCATTCATGATGGAAGACGTATTAACTTCAAGAATAATGTCTTTTTTAATCATAGCATTTAATATTTCATCCATGATAGTATCACTGACGTTCCAATTATCAAAATAACGTCTGGGAAAATCTATATGTGCCATCGCCTGGAACTCGCAGGTCTGAATTGATTTTAACATAAGATTATAGTATTCATCAATCGCTTTTGATTCCTCTATGTTTTTTGCACCTGGAAAAACAGAGCCATAGCAATGATGAATGCTTCCTAGAATATAATCAAAAGGCATAGAACTGTAATCCTCGAATTCAGTAGGGAATAGATGTGGCTCGGAGAATTCAATCCCAATCAAAATCTGAATGGAGTTATAAATACGTCTTAGCCTATTCACTTCATAGAAATATTCTGACACATCAAAATTTGTAGAAGCTTTATTAATTATTCTTCCCACATTTATTTCAGAAGAATTGAAATCTACATGATCCGTAAAACAAATAATTGGAATCCCAATCTCTATGGCTTTTATACACTGCTCTTCCATAGATGACTTTCCGTCGGGCGAAAAAGTAGTATGAATATGCATATCTGCCAGCCTCATATTATCCCTCCACATAAAATAATATGGTTATTCCTTTTATACACAAAAATAATTGCATTATATTGTCATTGTAGAGACACACCTACTGCCGTGCAAAGGAAAGACAGTACACCCACCTTTCATGTTATGGTTAGCACGGGCGCATACATAGGTGCGTCCGTGCGTCATAGTATTATGGTGAGCGCAAACGATAACCATTAAAAGAATAGTCAACAATGGTTAGAGGGATAATTCATCATTAGTTTTTCTTACGTTTCCTTTTGGCTTTATGTTTTGCAAAAGGGTGACGTTTTTCTTTTCTTATCCCTCTTGTTGTATCAGCTTTATTGTCAGAAAGCTTGTGTATCACAGGCGACATCTTTTCAGGTGAATCAGACGTAGGAGCGTCGTTCCCTTTATTATAATCACTTACTAATTGACCACAGGCAGCTTTTATTCTATTACCTCTTGATTCCCGAAGTTTTACTTCCAAGCCAGCCTCCTCTAGTCTAATCTTAAATGCAACCAATTGTTGCTTGTTAGGACGTTTGATTCTCTTACAGGCAGTTTCATTATATTGTAAAAGATTAATCAGTACATTTTTTCCTCTAAACCATTTACCAAGTTGTCTTACGTCTGAAGCCCTATCATTAATTCCAGGAGCGAGCAGATATGCAATGGTAATCTTTCTGTTATGTCGTTCAGAATAGGAAAGCGCAGCTTCGACAACACTATGAATGCTATTGGATTTCATGTGCGGCATAATCATGTTTCTAGTTGCTTGATCCGTTGCGTGAAGAGAGAGTGTAAACTGAATCTTTAAATGCTCCTCTCTCAGTCGCTTCAACTGTTCAACTGGTCCAACAGTCGATACATTTATGCCATCTGTAGGAAAATTAAGTCCATTGCGATCACGAAGTATATGAATACTTTTAATCAGATTATCATAATTAAAGAGAGGTTCTCCCATCCCCATAAAAACGATTCTGTTGACACGTTCTTTCAAAAGAACGATTTGCTGAACTATTTCAGCTGGTGAAAGATTGCGAATAAATCCATTTTTTCCTGATGCACAGAAAATACACCCCACCGGACAACCGACCATAGTGCTAACGCATACCGTATTGCCAGTCCTTCTTTTAATGCATACTGTTTCAATGCAGTAGCCATCTTGTAATTCAAAAGCATACTTTGTAGTATCTCCCCCTACATATATGTCTTTTATAGTCATAGTTTGATTTTTAGGACTTACGCCATTTTTATACAAGGTTTTGAATAAAGACTTAGCTCGTTCTTCTCCCATACATTTGGCTACTTCATCAAAAGTATAATTGTACGGATTGCCCTGAATCATTTCTAATGTAGGAGGGCCCATTTTCTCTTTATTTGCCATGATAATTCCTTTCCTCGCATTGTATTTAAGTAATATTTTACACAAGCCAACTTGTGTGGATTATAACTTGAAAACATCAAAAGGGTACACAAACCCCATTGTATATATTATACATCTTTTTTTTCTTTCTGTCAAGATAGAAATTGCATCCCAATAATGTGAATTATATCATTTTTCACTTATTGGGATGCATACTTACTTAGAATAATCTTATAGTTGCTTATTCAATTCCTTGCTTCTTGCTCCTGCCCTTTGTCTGGTCCTTCGGCGTTTTTGGCTTTTTGCCGAGCCTTGCGGCATCACGCTTCATCTTCGCCCTCTCAAAGTAGCAAGTCTTTTCACGCTTCGGAGCGTTCTTCTTTGCTTCGATAGCCGCCTGATTCAGCTCATCAGTTACGACTTTCAGCCTTTGCTCCTTAGTATCAAGCTCCTCCTGCTGGGGGAACGGCTCTGCTACGATCTTCTGCGCTTCTGCGTGGTCAAGCCTGAGCTTTGCGAGGTTAGCTTGCAAGATGATCGACGCACTGATTTCACGGCTTCGGATAGTCGCAATGAGCTTCTCAAACTGCGGTATTTCGCCAATATTGGCGAATTCGTCTAACAAACAGCGTACATGATAGTCCAGCTTTCCCCCTGGGGAATTATCTGCTTTGGTGCAGAGTAGGTTGAAAAGCTGGGAATACATGATCGCCACAAGGAAGTTGAATGTAGCGTCTGTATCGGAGATGATTATGAAAAGCGCACTCAGCTCGTCACCGAGCTTGTCGAGGTGCAGCTCATCGTAGGAGGTGATCTCCAAGACCTCATCTATTGCAAAAGGCGCAAGTCTGGTGCTACAGCTAATTAAGATAGACTTAGCTGTTTTTCCAGAGACAAAAAGTCAAGGACTTTTTCATCAAATTCAAAAAAGAAGTCACATTTTGCGGACTTCCTCACGGAGCAGACGCTTGATTTTGTCCTCCATCGTCTCTTTGGCGGTCTCGCTGAAATGGACACGGACGATATAGGTGGTCTTGCCAATCTGCTTTCTGACAGTCGGGCAAGTGGCGGTGTTGGTTGCGGTATTGTTCATTCAAAATCCTCCTGTAAATGAAAAATGCCCGGTGACTGTTCATCATCGGGCGGTGTCGGTATGAGGGAACAAGGCAAGGCGGCAACATTAAGGTATCTATAAAAACCTTGCCGTCTTTGCCACGCTTGCCGTGTTCCTGTTGTCAGTCTCGGAGATAGCAGACCCATGCTGTGCCGTCTTTCTCGGTCACAAGTCTGTCCCCGATACGGCTCTTTGCCGTTCTCATGGTGCGTGAGGAAATCCCACGCTCATTGACTGCCTTTTCCAGCTCTGCGCTCGGCATACGCTTTCCGTCCGCAAGCAGTTCCAGAATGAGCATTTGCGCCTGTGCGGTCTTGCTCTCGGTCTTGGCGGTGTCCGTCCCGGCAAGAAGCTCGTCAGCGGTAATGTCATAAGCCCCTATCCACTCAAAGCCTTTCTCGTCTCCCAGAGAAAAGGCAAGGGACTGTCCGGGCGGCGCAAGGGAGCTTTTCTCATGGATAAGCACCCTCGTTGTGGGGCTGTCCTTCAGCTTGCCGATAAAGAGCAGACTGCGGACTGCCGCCGTAATGTCGATAGACCCCAATCCCCGGTAGGTGCTTTGCGTTCCTGCGGCTTTGTTGAGGTGTCCGATCAGCACGATAGCGCACCCAGTAGCCTGTGCAATGTCTCCCAGACTGCGGAAGATGGGACGGACTTCATTTGCCCGGTTCATGTCCACATCTGCGCCCAGAAACGCCTGCACCGGGTCAATGATAACCAACCTTGCGTTGTTCTCACGGATTGCCCTTGCTATGCGCTCATCGGCAAGGGTCAGCGGCGTGTCTCTATCGTCAATGACAAGCACTCTTTCAAGGTCTGCGTCCGCTTCCATCAGCCGGGGCTTAACGGTATCGCCCAGACCGTCCTCTGCGGTCTGGTAGATGATGTTGAAAGGCTCAAGGGTCTCCATACCGGGTAAAGGCTTTCGATTGGTGCAAGCCGCCGCAAGGCGCATAGCAAAGTAGGTCTTGCCCTCGCCGGGGTTGCCCTGTATAATCGTCAGCTTTCCAAAGGGGATATAGGGAAACCATAGCCAATCCACGCTCGTCAGCTCCACATCTGCCATGCGGAGCATGGGGACAGGCTGGGCGGTGGGCAGCTCTCGCAGCGTGATTGTCTCGGCTATGAATTTGCGGCTGGGAATGTCCCCTTGCTGACGGAGAACATCGTTCCAGTCTTTCCTTGCCGGGACAAGGCGAATGACGGCGATCTCGCCGGGAATGGACTGTGCCAGTCGGGTACAGGCTTCGCTTCCTGCGGTGTCGCTGTCAAGGCAGAGGAACACTTTTCGGGTGTCCTTGCGTTCAGAAAGAAAACGGTCAAGGGCTTTGCCTGAAACGCCGCCCAGGGCAAGGTAGCTCCTTGTCTGCCAGTCCTGCGGATAAAGGCAGATAAAGGACAAAAGGTCAATCGGTGCTTCAAAGACAAAGAGCTGGTTGCCGTTTCCCTCATAGTGGAACGGATAGGATTTGTCAGACCCGGCAATGTCCTGTCTGAATGGGTCTGCCGTTCCTCGCACATGGGCGTATCTCGGCGTACCGCTTCGGTCTCTGCCGACAAACACAACATTGTGCCGCTTTGCGTCCTCGTAAATATCCCCGGAAAGAAGAAAAGCCTCAACAAGCGTTTTGTTGAGACCTCGGCTTTCGCAAAGATATTGAATTGCTCTGTCGGCTGTTCTGTTGTGCAAGGGCAAGTGGAACGCTGTGGGCGGTGCTGTGGTGGCTTCGGCCTGTCCCTCGCCGTTTTCGCCTGTCAACATCTGGACAGCTTCGGGAAAGGACTTGCCGTAAAACTCCATGACAAAATCAATGGGATAGCCGCCCTTGCTCTGGCTGTGGCGAAACCACTTGTTTCCCCGGACGGTCAGGCTGTCATGTTCTTTCCAGCGGTATTCCCGTCCGCTTTTGATAAGTGTCTCTCCCTGTGTGCGGAGAAAATCTTCCAGACTGACGGCGTTCGCCCGGTCAATCTGTGCTTGGGTGTAATTCATCGGGATAGTTCCTCCTTTTTCTGTCGTGTTTGGGGTCGATTTTGGAGCTTTTGTTCCTCTGTACGCTCGTTAAATCGGGCGGCAGTATCTACACATGACTTGACCTTCCAAAGACGGTGTAAATCGTCTCTGACGGTCTTAAACTCGCCATAGGTGGTGTTGTGCGCCTGTTCCAGCTCGTCATACTCGTCGGACAGCTTTTTCATATCCACCTTGCCGTCTGGGAACTCCCCGGTCAGCTTTCGTCTGGCGGCGTAGAACTGTTTCAGTTCCGTTTCATGCTCTGCCTTGTACTTGGCTCTGGGCTTCTCAAACTTGATTTTCTGCAAGCCGTCATAGACAGGCTTCAAGCTCTGGAAAGCAGCGGAGCTGTCATAGAGCTGCTTAATTGCTTTCATTCGGGCGGTCTGTTCGTCCAGCGTTTTCTTCAAGCTCTCTGTGGCAGCACTGTGTTCGCTGACACGGTGTTCCAAATCTTCAAGGGAATAAATGCCGTTTGCCCGGAGATAATTGAAAGTTTCGTTCATCTCCTTTAGGTTGCTGACCTTGCCTTTCTGCGAATAAGCCCCGGCTCTGCGCTGGGTGTAATAGGCGTTCAGCAGAGAAACAAGGTCGGGTGCCTGCGGCTTGGCAAGCTCCGCTTTTGCTTCGGCAATCCAATCAAACAGGAGAGCGATTTTCTTCTTAATGTCCCGGATAACGGCATTGGTTGCCTTGATCCAGCGGTTGAACTCGCCTTTCTCGGTGCGTATGCCTTTCTTCTCCATTGCCCGGACGGTTGCGCCCTCGTGGACGGTGGGAAGAAGCTCCACGCCCTGACGCTCATAGCTTCGGTGGTCGATACGAACGTCAAGCCCCTTTTCCGCAAACTTGGCATTGCACATCTCCGCCCATGCTTCACGCCAATGTTCCAGCGTTTCGGGACTGCCCCAGTCGGTAGTGGGAACGGCGTTGAAAACAAACTCTCCGTTCTGGTCTCGGATACGGTTGCCGTCCTCGTCCAGTTCGTACACCCGGCGTTGCTTTAGTCCCCATTTGCCGTTCTGCTCGATGGGACGGATGGGGCAAAGCACATGAAAATGTGGATTGAGTATGCCGCCGTCCTCACGGTCTGGCTGGTGTACGGCGAAGTCAACCACCATGCCACGGCTCACAAAGTTCTCCAACAAAAATTGCCTTGCAAGAGCGATGTTTTCCTCAAGGGAAAATTCATTCTGCAAGGCAATGTCAAAGCTGTATGCAAGCTGGGCGTTCTTTCCACGCTCGGCTTTTTCCAC
>ENA-OYCD01000348-OYCD01000348.1-human-gut-metagenome-genome-assembly--contig:-NODE-348-length-10432-cov-3.863641_pt1 | contig 10432 bp, 9 predicted proteins | sample MGYA00244664_ERZ652869 | MGnify/ENA primary metagenome ERZ652869 (study PRJEB26926, sample SAMN06164849) | human gut metagenome | biome: ENVO:00009003; feature: ENVO:2100002; material: ENVO:00002003... | reverse complement strand
TACGAGATTACTACGCGTCTCGTGGGCTCGGAGATGTGTATAAGAGACAGATATAGACGAGTCGGTTAAGCGGATAGAGAACGGTTATGAGAGCCTTGGCGCGGATATGCATAAGGATAATCTTATTACATACAAGAATCTGCGACAGGCACTTGAAGAAGCGGAAAATAAGGCGATAAAGAAGAATGCCGGACTTAAGAAAGGCATAACGGCATGTCTGGTCATGAACGGAATATTGCTTGCGGCAGTAATTGTACTGGCACTGCGTGGTTTTGGTATTATATAATCTGTAATTTAAGGAAGGATTCACATCGATGAGTGAAGTTTATGTGGTAGGGCATAGAAATCCCGATACGGATTCAATCTGTTCGGCGATTGCATATGCCAATTTCAAAAATATAACAACGAATACGGAAGATTACGTTCCGTACAGGGCAGGACAGCTCAATGAAGAGACACAGTTCGTGCTTGAAAGCTGCGGGGTTAAGGCACCACCGCTTTTGCAGGATCTGAGGGCGCAGGTAAGTGATTTACAGATTCGTAAGACCGAAAGCATTAAGTCCTCTGTTTCCATGAAGAAAGTCTGGAAGATGATGAAGGAAATCGGAGTGGTAACACTTCCGGTTGTAAAGAACCGTAAACTCGAAGGTATCATTACAATTACCGATATAGCCACATCATACATGGATATATATGATAATGACCTGCTTGAATTATCGGAGACTACATATAAACAGATTGCGGAGACACTCGACGGAAGGATTGTATGCGGAAGTGACAAGAGACCTACCGTAAGCGGTAAAGTCTGTACTGCTGTTGCGACCCCTGAGGTAATGGAAGAAAGCATTGCACCCGGAGATATAGTTATAGTCGGTAACAGATATGAGGCACAGTTATGTGCTATAGAGATGGGTGCGGGATGCCTTGTAATATGCGATAAGGCACCGGTATCGATTACGATTACCAAACACGCGCAGGATAACGGCTGCACCATCATAAGTACACCGCACGATGCGTTTATGGTGTCCCGTCTTATTTTCCAGAGCGTGCCGGTAGGACATATGATGCGCCGCGAAGGACTTATAACATTCAGACTTGATGATTATATAGATGATATCCGTAAGGTCATGACGGAGAAAAGACATCGTGATTTCCCGATACTTGACAAACATGGACATTATGTCGGAATGATTTCCAGACGTAATCTCCTCGGTGCACCCAAGAAAAAAGTCATAATGGTTGACCATAATGAGGCCAAACAGGCAGTTGCCGGAATCGAGGCGGCGGAGGTTGTCGAGATTATTGACCACCACAGACTCGGCTGCATAGAGACCATTTCACCGGTCCTGTTCAGAAACCAGCCTGTCGGCTGTACGGCGACCATAATATACAGTCTTTACAGGGATGCCGGCGTTGAAGTAACACCTGTAATGGCAAAGCTTATGTGCTCGGCTATAATATCTGACACATTACTTTTCCGCTCGCCGACATGCACGGATGAGGACAGAATTGCGGGACACGAACTGTCACAGATTGCAGGACTTGACTTGAAGGCGTACGCTCATGAGATGTTTTTTGCGGGCAGTAACTTAAGCGAGAAGACAGCCAAGGAACTGTTTACCAGTGATTACAAGAAATTTTCGCTCGGCGATGTGACATTCGGAATCGGACAGGTATCAAGCATGGACAGCGATGAACTGGCACAGGTAAGAAATAAGATTTATTCATATATGAAGGATCAGTACAAATCGCTTGGCGTGGATATGCTCTTTTTTATGCTAACGGATATGATGCAGCCTAAGACGGAGCTTCTCTATTACGGGGATGGCGCAGGAACACTTGCCGAGAATGCACTCGGAGCACCGGCTGTTGACGGTTCGGTAATGCTTCCGGGAGTTGTATCGCGTAAGAAACAGATCGTTCCGCAGATAATGATGGAAATAACACAGTAGATAACAGGAGAATATAATGGGAAGACAGAATTGGAAACCGGGCAATATGCTGTATCCGGTTCCGGCGGTCATGGTAAGCTGTAAAAGACCCGGAGAGAAGGCTAACATCATAACGGTTGCATGGGCGGGTACAATATGTTCCGATCCGGCAATGGTAAGCATATCCGTAAGGCCTGACAGATACTCACATAATATAATAGAAGAAACGGGCGAATTTGTTATCAATCTTGTGACGGAGAGACTTGCATATGCAACGGATTTCTGCGGCGTCCGTTCTGGACGGGATATTGACAAATTCGCACAGATGCATCTGACGGAGCTTCCATCGTCAGTGGTGGCGGCACCCGGAATTAAAGAAAGTCCGGTATGTATCGAATGTAAAGTCCGGGAAATCAAGCGTCTTGGAAGCCATGATATGTTTATCGCAGAGGTGGTCAATGTAAGCGTGGATGAGTCCTATATGGACAGCAAGGGTAAATTCATGCTTAACAGCACCAATCTGGTGACATATTCACACGGAGAATATTTTGTGCTCGGGCGAAAGATAGGAAAATTCGGATATTCAGTCCAAAGAAAAAGAAAGTGACAGCTTATGAAAGATAATATAATTCTTATAGGAATGCCGGGAGTCGGCAAAAGCAGTGCCGGGGTGGTGCTTGCCAAAGTTCTGGGATATGAATTCATTGATTCAGACCTTGTCATCCAGAAGGCGACGGGAGAGCTTTTAAAGGACATAATAGCAGAGAGAGGTAACAAGGGCTTCCTCGAGGTCGAAAACAGGATCAATGCCGGAATAGAAGCGTCACACGCGGTTATTGCGACGGGAGGCAGCGTTGTTTATGGTCCTGAAGCCATGGAACATCTTAAATCGATAGGAACGGTTGTTTACTTAAAGGCATCCTACGATACGATAAATTCACGGCTCGGCAATCTTGCCGGACGTGGCGTAGCCATAGAGAAGGGCCAGACATTGCATGATCTGTATGATGAGCGTGTGAAACTTTATGAGAAGTATGCCGACGTTACGGTTGTGATTGATGACAGGACAATAGAACAGACAGTTAATGATATTATCATGAAAAAATAGACAAAAAAATGTGTCATTTTTGTTGGGTTCTTATAAAAAACGGAGAAAAGGGTTTACAAACCCTTTTTTATTTGCTAGAATACAAATTGTTACGAAATTGTTACATAATGTAACAAGAGAATTAAGGAGTGGATATGCATCTTATAGGAAGACGCAGAACTAAATATGTTTCATATGCCAAGACAGCAGTGATTGCAGCGCTTTTTCTTGCAGTTGCAATCCCGTTTACCAGGAAGATGACGACCGGGGCGCTTACTTATACACCGGACGAGCGTTATATGGTAGTACTTAACGGAGAGAAGTTAGGATATGTCAGTGATGAAGATATCGCCGACACAGCACTTGTAGAAGCGAGAAGCCGTATGAACGTTGAGAGCAGCGGACTTTCACTTGTGGAAGCCGATGTTGAAGTATATACAGAGAATGCGGGCGGAGCTGTTTTATCACAGGATGAGCTTGCAGACAGTATGTATACAGCACTCTCAGCTGATGTTGTTACGACCGAGTCAGAGAAAGAAGCTTACACGGTAAGAATTGATGATTTTACTGTTACACTTGCTTCTAAGGATGATGTGGCTGCACTTCTTGAGAAAGTTAAGGACAAATACAGCGAGTCCAATGAATTCACAGTTGAACTCGTAGAAGACAGTAATGGCTTATATTCATCGCTTAAGACCAATTTTGTATCGGCAGATGTTAAGGTTAATGAGGCGGCCAAGGTGCTTGCTTCAGCAGACGGTGCCGGTAAGGCTGATGAGGCGGCCAAGAATGATGTTGTATATACGGACGGAGTACTTTCAGTTGACTTCGCAGAGAATATAGAGGTTATACCGACTAAGGCAAGTGATGCCAATGTTGTTTCGATTGATGAAGCTTATGAGCTTATAACGAAAGAACATGCAGAGAAGGGAACTTATACCGTAGCTGCCGGCGATTCACTTTACGGAATAGCAGAGAGCCACGGACTTACATTGGATGAGTTGTTTGCACTCAATTACGGAATTGATATCAATACCCCGATTTATGACGGCGACATTATAACAGTTACGGTTCCGGCATCAGAGATTTCGGTTGTGGTAGTTGAAGAGAAGTCCTATGACGAATCCTATTCGGCAGATGTTGAATATGTTGATAATGATACTCTTTATAAGGGAACAGAGAATGTTCTCAGAGCAGGTTCCAAGGGAGAACGTTCAGTAGTTGCTCTTGTGACATATGTCAACGGTGTTGAATCCAAGAGAGAGATTATTAAACAGACCGTTACCAAGAAAGCGGTTGCCAAGAAGGTTGAAAGAGGAACACTTACTCCTCCGACATATATTAAGCCTGTTAACAGTACGAATATCACATCGCCATATGGCTACAGAATACATCCTGTTAACGGAACACATACACTTCACTCAGGTGTTGACTGGTATGTGCCAAGCGGAACGGCTGTTAAGGCTTCATCTTCCGGAACGGTTATTACAGCCGGCTGGAACGGTGCATATGGATATTGCGTGGATATTAAGCATCCTAACGGAACGATGACAAGATATGCGCATTTGAGTTCAATCGCCGTAGCATATGGGCAGACGGTTTCACAGGGACAGGTAATTGCATATTCTGGAGCTACCGGAGTTGTAACGGGTCCGCACCTTCATTTTGAGCTTTATATTAACGGATGTTCCGTTAACCCGGTTGATTATACCGGTAACTAATATCGAATTTCACAGCCTGTTTTGCTGAGAAGGCAAGGCAGGCTGTTTTGCTATTACAAGAAGCGGATAATTGGAAAATATATTCTGCTTTACAAATGGTTTTTTTATGATATAATATTTTGTGCGTCATTTAAGACAGATTATTTTTCGAGGTACGAATATGGAAAAGTACGTTATTAAAGGCGGGAACCGTCTGCATGGCGAGGTCGAGATAAGCGGAGCCAAGAATGCAGCACTCGCTATACTGGCAGCAGCGGTTATGTCAGATGAGACAGTTACTATAGAGAATGTGCCTGATGTAAGGGACACCAGAGTTGTACTTGAAGCGATTAGAGACATTGGAGCGATTGTTGAGAAGGTAGATAAGCATACTTTCAAAATTAACGGAAGTACTATATTTTCTACAACCGTCAATTACGAATATATTAAGAAGATAAGAGCATCATATTATTTACTTGGAGCACTGCTTGGCAAGAGAGGGAATGCGCAGGTTGCGCTCCCGGGAGGCTGTAATATAGGAAGCAGACCGATAGACCAGCATATGAAGGGCTTAAGAATAATGGGTGCTACGGTTGAAATAGAGCATGGCATGATATGTGCAGAGGCAGAGAAGCTCGTCGGCGGGCACATATATATGGATGTTGTAACGGTTGGAGCCACTATTAACATTATGCTTGCAGCATGCCTGGCAGAGGGAAGAACGACTATTGAGAATGCAGCTAAGGAGCCGCATGTAGTTGACGTTGCCAATTTCCTTAACTGTATGGGTGCCAATATCAAGGGCGCCGGTACAGATGTTATCAGAATTAAGGGCGTCGAGAAACTGCACGGAACCACATATTCGATTATTCCGGATCAGATAGAAGCAGGAACCTTTATGATTGCAGCAGCGGCTACAGCCGGTGATGTGCTTATCAAGAATGTTATCCCGAAACACCTTGAAGCTATAAGTGCCAAGCTTATAGAGGTTGGATGCAGGATTGAAGAATATGATGAAGCAGTGCGGGTAATAGGTAAGGAGAAGCTCGTTCACACCAATATCAAGACACTTCCTTATCCTGGATTTCCGACAGATATGCAGCCGCAGGCCACAGTATTGCTTGCCAGATGCGAGGGCACAAGTATCGTTACCGAGAGTATCTGGGAGAACAGGTTTAAGTATGTAGGCGAACTGTCACGGATGGGATGCGATATAACCGTTGAAGGTAATACCGCCATAATTACCGGAGTTGACAAATTTATGGGAACCGAACTTGTGGCACCGGATTTACGCGCCGGAGCCGCGCTTGTGATTGCAGGACTTGTAGCTGAAGGAACCACATATATAGACGATATTAAGTATATCGAAAGAGGATATGAGGATTTTGATGTCAAGATGAGAGGCCTCGGGGCACAGATTATCAAGGCTGAGTGTGAGAAGGATATCAGGCAGTTTGAAATCTATGCGGTTAACGAGTAAAATCTCCGGAAAATTTAAATTTAATATTGACACTGAGTGTGCGATAATATATTATCGTTTTAAACGATAAAGCATAGGAACGAAAGGCAGACTGGTCAGGAAACGAAAAGCATCTTGATCGGGTCTGTCTTATTTTTTTGTGCAATTATCTTATTTTACACACAAGAAAGGAGTTAGGAGCCGCTGTATATAAGGCGGCGGGTGTTGCCATGGACAAGAATTTTTCAGAAAACATTATTGAACTTAAAGGTATCAGAAAATGTTTTGAAGACGGCTTTACTGCAGTCGAAGATTTTAATCTTTCGGTTAAAAAGGGAGAGTTTGTAACATTTCTGGGTCCGTCAGGATGCGGAAAGACGACAACACTTCGTATGATTGCCGGATTTGATATTCCGACAGAAGGACAGATTTTACTTAATGGGAAGGATATAAGTAAACTTCCGCCTAACAAGAGACCAATTAACACAGTATTCCAGAGATACGCACTTTTCCCACATCTGAATATTTATGACAATATTGCATTTGGCCTTAAACTTAAGACCAAGGAAGTAAAATATCAGAATGAGGCCGGTGAAACGGTCACCAGATATGAGAAGTTCACGAAGGAAGAGATTAAGGAAAAAGTTAAGCATGCGCTTGAGGTCGTAGACCTTGAGGGATTTGAAAAAAGACGTATTTCCACACTTTCGGGAGGACAGCAGCAGAGAATTGCGATTGCGAGAGCGATTGTCAACGAACCTGAGATACTGCTTCTTGATGAACCGCTTGGAGCATTGGATTTAAAGATGCGTAAGGAGATGCAGCTTGAACTCAAAGCAATGCATAAGGAACTTGGAATTACTTTTATATATGTAACGCATGACCAGGAAGAAGCTCTTACGATGTCCGATAAGGTTGTCGTAATGTCCGACGGTATGATTCAGCAGATAGGAACTCCGGAAGAGATATATAATGAGCCTAATACGGTATTTGTTGCCGACTTTATAGGCGAAAGCAATATTTTTGACGGTCGTATGACGGGCAAATGCAAGGTTCGCTTCTGCGGAGCTGATTTTGACTGCCTCGACGATATGGCAGTCGGTGCCAAAGTCGACGTTGTCGTAAGACCTGAGGATGTAATAATGACATCCAAAGAAGAAGGAACTGTTACCGGTGTGGTGACATCGGTTATATTTAAAGGCATGCACTATGAGATTATAGTAGAATCCGGTGATAACGAAATTGTTATCCAGAGCACAAGAAGTGCCAAAGTCGGAGACGAGATAGGAATGTGCCTTGAACCGGACGGAATCCATGTAATTCTTGCTGAGACGAACCATAATATTTACGAAGGCGAACTTACGAAGAATTATACCGTGCTTTTTGCTGACGGTGAGTACGAATGTGATGTTACCAGACTTTATCCGGGATCACGTATTGATGAGAATGAGACACTTGTGGATGCTGACGGCAATGAGATATATACAGCCGGTGTGAAGGTAACCGTGGAGGTGCCTGTTGCATCAGTTACAATGAGTGACGATACCACTGCGGGTGGAACCTGTGGACATATTATTTCACTTATTTACAAGGGCGACCATTATCATTATATTGTCCGTACCGAGAATGAAGAAGATATCCATCTTCATGATGAATACCTTTGGAACGAGGGCGATTATGTCAGCATTATTATCCCTAAAGACAGTATTGAACTTTCATTCAGGGAAGATAATTGAAAGGAGTGACGCGCATGAAATTTCGTTTTTCACGAAAACAGCTTTGCATACCATATGCAGCGTTTCTGATTTGTTTTGTCATAGCGCCGCTCTTGGTTGTAATATACTATGCTTTTACCAATGGTGAAGGCAGATTTACACTTACTAATTTTACGAACTTTTTTACAAGCCCGAATACTATCGGAACACTCTGCTACAGTATGGTTGTTGCAATAACTGTCACGATAGTATGCCTGCTTGTAGCATATCCGGTGGCCTATGTGCTTGCGAGAAGCCATATGAAGAGAAAAACAGTATTACTTGTGCTTTTTCTTGTACCGATGTGGATTAACTTCACATTGCGTATTGTGGCACTGAAGGAAGTGCTGACGGTACTTGAGGGCAATCTCGCATATCATCCGTTCCTTAATACGGTAATCGGTATGACATACGATTTTCTTCCGTTTATGATCCTGCCGTTATATACGACACTCAGCAAGATGGATAACTCGCTTATCGAGGCAGCAGCGGATCTTGGCGCATCGCACGGTGCAGCGTTTTTCAAGGTAACAGTTCCACTGTCGGTGCCGGGAATAATAAGTGGCGTTACGATGGTATTCCTGCCGGCAATGACGAACTATGTAATACTTGATATGCTGTATAACAGCACATACATTATGGGCAGCCTTATCGGAAGCTATTTCAATGCCTACGACTGGCATAGCGGTTCAATGATTTCCATTGTCCTGCTTATAATAATTTTTATCATTACACTGGCAACCAACGGTCTGGGTGAAGAAGATACGAACAGGGGGGCAATATTATGATGAAAAAAATATTACGCTCTGCATGGCTTGGAATAGTGCTCCTGTTTATGTATCTGCCGATTCTGATACTGGCAGTGTACAGCTTCTCCGATACGGCGACAATTGGTACAAGCGGCAGTTTTTCGACGATGAATTATGTCAATCTGTTTACATCTCCGGAACTTCTGAGGATGATAGGCGGTACTTTTGCACTTGCATTCGGTTCGGCTTTTATAGCAACGGTGCTCGGAACAATCGGCGCAATCGGTGCATTTTATTCGCGTAAGACGCCGTCAAGGCTTATAGGACTTGCCAATCAGGTGCCGGTAGTTAATGCGGATGTTGTGACCGGATTTTCGATTTGTGTATTGTTAATCGTTGTTCTTGGCATTAATAAAGATACTTTTATACCGCTTGTTATCGGACATGTTGCGCTCGCATCGCCGTTTGTGTATTTGTCGGTTGTGCCAAAGCTTAAACAGATGGATAACAGCATATATGAAGCAGCACTTGATCTGGGCGCCAATGCCAGACAGGCACTTTTTAAGGTGGTCATACCACAGCTTATACCGGGAATCATATCGGGATTTTTGCTCGCGGTAACGCTTTCCCTGGATGATTATTTTATAACAACATATACGAAACCGGCTACATTTGACACAATAAGTACTTATGTTGTCAATGCCACGAAGGGTTCGCACACGGAGACCAAGACTGCGCTGTGGGCATTGTCGACGGTGATTTTTGTGGTAATTCTGGTGGTTGTAATAGGCGGCAATGTGTTATCAGGCAGAAAGGCAGGTGCTAAGAATGAGAAAAATAATCTTTAAAGCAGCAGCTGTGTTTTCGGCGGTGCTTATGGCAGCGGCGGCCATGTCGTCAGCTGATGTAGTCAATGCGGCAGATAAGACAATTACACTCAGAATCTGTAACTGGGAAGAATATATCGATGAAGGCGGCTGGGACGATGATGAACTGATCGACCTTGATAACGGCGACATCTTTGGTGAAAATCATATGGTCAGTGATTTCGAGGACTGGTACTATGAGAATTACGGTGTCCGCGTAAAGGTAGAATATTCAACTTTCGGCACTAATGAGGAACTTTACAGCCAGCTTACTCTCGGAGATGCATTTGATCTGGTGTGCCCTTCGGATTATATGATCATGAAGCTTATGAAAGAAAAGGCACTTGAGCCTCTTTCGGACAGTTTCTATGACAATTCGGACACAAATAACTACTATAGCAAGGGTGTTTCTCCATATATTAAAGAAGTATTCGACAGTAATGAAATCGATGGCGAAAAATGGTCACGATATGCTGCCGGATATATGTGGGGAATAACCGGAATGATATATAATCCGGAATATGTGGATGAAGCGGATGCATCGACATGGCAGATTCTTGCCAATGAAAAATATTTCAGACAGGTAACCATAAAAGATAATGTAAGAGATGCTTATTTCCCTACACTTGCCATCCTTAACAGGGATAAGCTTATTGATCCGGAATTCAGGGCATCTGCGGATTACGGAGAAGAACTTGCACGCATAATGAATGATACCGATAAGGATACCATTGATAAATCGGAAGCCAAGCTTAAGGAAATCCGTGAGAACGTATATTCATTTGAGACCGACAGCGGTAAGGCGGACATGGTCAGCGGTAAGGTTGTAGCGAATCTCCAATGGTCGGGTGATGGTGTATATACAATGGATCAGGCTGAAGAAGAC
>ENA-OYCD01000341-OYCD01000341.1-human-gut-metagenome-genome-assembly--contig:-NODE-341-length-10571-cov-4.294979_pt1 | contig 10571 bp, 5 predicted proteins | sample MGYA00244664_ERZ652869 | MGnify/ENA primary metagenome ERZ652869 (study PRJEB26926, sample SAMN06164849) | human gut metagenome | biome: ENVO:00009003; feature: ENVO:2100002; material: ENVO:00002003... | reverse complement strand
ATTAATCAAAATGAGATACAAATGGAGACGGAAGAAACGGTGAAGGAAGAGTGTGTTGCTATGAGTAAAACAAAACGTATTTGGCTGGCATTCGTTGATATAGTACTGTTTACTGTACTTTTTGTGATTTTTCTGTTTTTGTTTGCCATACCTTTTGCGATTGCTTTCCCTGAGTTGAAGACACAAGCTGGTGGGATGAGCGTCTATTCAATGATGTTGAATGAAGTCTTGATGTTGGCCAGTGGGCTTATTGCCGCTTGTATGGTGCTGGGCTTCAGGAAGCTTCCTTTTTCGGGCTTGGGCTTGTCTTTGAAGGGATGGGGCAGAAGCCTGCTGAACGGAGCTTTGTTTGTCGTGTTCTTGTATGCAGTTGGTTTTGGCTTGTCTTTATTGTTGGGGGCTGTGGAAGTGGCAGGGGTCTTGTTTTCTCCCATTTCGTTGTTGTCGAGTCTTTTGCTTTATTTTTTAGTGGCAGTTACGGAAGAAGTTATTGGACGCGGTTTCATTTTAGGGCGTATGCTGGATGGAGGCGTCAATAAGTTTGTGGCATTGCTTATCTCTGCGGTGTTATTTTCGTTGATGCATCTTTTCAATCCCAGCTTTGCCTTCGTCCCGTTTTTGAATATCATGCTGGCGGGTTGTTTCTTGGGAGCTTCCTATATATACACGCGCAACCTCTGTTTCCCCATTGCCTTGCATTGGTTCTGGAACTGGATTCAAGGTTCTGTTTTGGGATATAAAGTCAGTGGAAATGAATTTAGCAATGAGAATCTGCTGATTCTTCACTTTCCGGAAGAAAATCTGATAAATGGAGGAACTTTCGGGTTCGAAGGCTCTATTCTGTGTTCACTACTTTTAGTGCTTGGTACAGTATTTATCTTAAGACACTATTATAAGGGATTAGTGATTAGGGATTAATGATTAATACAGAAACCATTAACCACTAACCATTAATCATTAATCCCTAATCACTAATTCTGTTCCACTCCTTTCATTGTCAGCTGTATGCGTTTCCGGTCCATATCTATGCTGAGTACCTTTACGCGTATATGTTGATGAATGGACACTACTTCATTAGGGTCTGATATGAATCTGTCGGCGAGTTGGGAGAGATGTACCAGTCCGTTTTCCTTGATGCCTATGTCGACAAATGCGCCGAAGTTGGTGATGTTTCCTACGATGCCGGGCAATTCCATGCCTTCGCGCAGGTCGTTGATGGTGCGCACGTTCTTGTCAAATTCAAATATCTTTATCGGTCCGCGTGGGTCACGTCCGGGCTTGTCCAGCTCTTGCAGGATGTCTTTCAGTGTCGGCATGCCCACGGTGGGGGAGAGGTAGCGTTCGGGATTAATCTTCAGACGCAGCTCCCGGCTGGCTATCAGCTCGGCTACGCTGCAACCCAAGTCCTTTGCCATTTGTTCTACGATGCAATAGCTTTCCGGGTGTACGGCAGTATTGTCCAGCGGATTCTTTGCCTGCGGAATACGTAGGAAGCCGGCACATTGCTCAAATGCCTTGGCACCCATGCGCGGTACTTTCATCAGTTCCTTGCGCGAGGTGAAGGCACCGTTTTCGGTACGATAGTTCACAATGTTCTGTGCCAGCTGCGGACCCAATCCCGAGATGTAGGTCAGCAGATGGCTGCTTGCGGTGTTCAGGTTGACACCTACCAAGTTTACACAGTTTTCTACGGTCTGGTCCAGTGATTTTTTCAGCTTGGTTTGGTCCACGTCATGCTGGTATTGCCCCACACCAATAGATTTCGGGTCAATCTTTACCAACTCTGCCAGCGGGTCCATCAGTCGTCTGCCTATGGACACAGCACCGCGTACGGTGACGTCGTAGTCGGGAAACTCGTCCCGTGCAATTTTAGAGGCCGAATAGATGGAAGCTCCCTGCTCGCTGACGATGAATATCTGTATGTCGCGGTTGAAGCGCTGATGTTTCAAGAACTCCTCCGTCTCGCGGCTGGCTGTTCCGTTACCTATGGCAACGGCATCTATCTTATAAGACTCTATCATCATTTGCAGCTTGGCAAATGCCTCTTTCTGCTTGCTGACCGGAGGGTGGGGGTAGATGTTCTCATTGTGGAGCAGATTTCCTTGTGCATCGAGGCACACGACTTTACAACCCGTACGAAATCCGGGGTCTATACCCATCACACGCTTTTGCCCCAGTGGTGAAGCCAGCAACAACTGACGGAGGTTTTCGGCAAATACCTTGATGGCTTCCTCATCAGCACGTTCCTTACTTTGCGTGGCAAATTCCGTCTCTATGGATGGCTTCAATAGGCGTTTGTAGGAATCCTGCACGGCTTCCGCCACTTGCTGTCCGCAGGGGTTGTTGCTCCGCACGAATTGGCGTTCCAGCCGTTCCACGCACTCCTCATCGTCTGGGCTGATGCTGACTTTCAGCAGGCCTTCCGCTTCGGCACGCCGGATGGCGAGCAGGCGGTGGGAGCTGCATCGCTTCAACGATTCGGAGCAGTCGAAGTAGTCACGGTATTTGGTCGCTTCCTCTTCTTTGCCTTTCACTACTTTGGCGGTCAGTATGCCTTGGCGGGCAAATGCGTTGCGCACGCTGTTTCGGGCACGTTCGTCTTCGCTAACATGCTCGGCTATGATGTCACGGGCACCTTTCAGTGCATCTTCCACGTTCTTCACGTCTCCTTTCACGTAATTGGCGGCGCGTTCCTCCGGATGAGGATCACGTTGCAGCATCAGCAGGGTGGCGAGGGGTTCCAGTCCTTTTTGACGGGCTGCTTCGGCACGTGTTTTCCGTTTGGGCTTGTAGGGGAGGTAGATGTCCTCCAGTAGGGTATTGTCCCAAGTCTCCTCGATGCGCTTCTGAAGTTCGGCGGTCAGTTTACCTTGTTCCTGTATGGTGTTCAGGATGGTTTCTTTACGTTTGGCGGTTTCGCTCAGTTTCTCATATTGCGTCTGGATAGCTTCAATCTGCACTTCGTCCAGTCCTCCCGTTGCTTCCTTGCGGTAACGGCTGATGAAAGGGATTGTCGCTCCGTCTTCCAGCAGGCCGAGGGTCTGGCTTATTTGTCTTTCTGATATGCCGAGAGCGGCAGATATCATTCGATGAAAATCTTGTATCATTTTGTATCTCATTTTATAATAGGTGCCAAAAGTACAAAAAAACAATTGTTGTTTTTTCTTTAGGTTCCAACTTTTATCTATATTTGTCAAAGCTATGGAGCAATTAAACGAATCAATCAATTGAAACACATATATCGTACAATATTACCATGCATGGTAGCGCTTTTCTGTTGCCTTTTGCCCGCTTTTTCTATTACGGGAGAGCATCCGGTACTGATTATCAGTTCCTATAATCCGGATGCCGGCCGTACTTCCGGCAATATCTCCGACTTTATGGAGGAGTTCCAACGCCTGGGCGGGACAAACACCATCGCATTGGAGAACATGAACTGCAAGAGTTTTTCCGAATCCCCTCTTTGGGAGAGGAGAATGGCTGAGCTGTTGGCTAAATATCAAGGTGATAAAAGTCCGGCGCTGATTGTACTTATAGGGCAGGAAGCCTGGGCTGCCTATCTTTCTCTGGAAGACTCCATATGCGGCAATACTCCGGTAGTGAGTGCACTGTCCAGCCGGAACGCCATATTGCTGCCGGGTGATACCGTTGACCTGAAGACCTGGATGCCCGAATCCGTCGACTTCTTCACGGATTTCCCCAGTTCGCCTATCAAGGCCGGCTTCGTTTATGAGTATGATGTGGAGGCCAACATCAATATGATAAAGCAGATGTATCCCGGCACCAAGAATATCGCTTTTGTCTCAGACAACAGTTATGGCGGCGTTGCCATGCAGGCCTATGTAGTGAAGGAGATGCAGAAGTTCCCGGAACTAAACCTGATTCTGCTGGACGGACGCGTCAATACCATATATACCATTTGTGACAGATTGCATGAGTTACCGGAAAATACAGCTATATTGATGGGGACATGGCGTGTGGACATGAACGATGGTTACTTCATGCGGAATGCAACCTACGCCATGATGGAAGCAGCTCCCACTTTGCCCACTTTCTCGCTCAGTTCCGTAGGCTTGGGATATTGGGCTGTGGCAGGTGTCGTTCCTGCCTACCGTGCTTTGGGCAAGGAGATGGCAAGACAGTCTTACCGCCTGCTGACCACCTCCCAGGATAGTGAGACCCATATGGAAATCATTCCGAATGAGACCATACTGGACGGCAAACTTGTGAAGGAAAAGAAACTGAATATCGCCGGCCTTCCGGAACCGGTAAAGATGCTGAACGTAACCCCTTCTTTCTACGAGCAGTACAAGTATCATATCTGGTTTGTCGGTGTTGTTCTGTTGGTGCTGTTGGGCGGTTTGTTCGTTTCCCTTTACTTTTATTATCATACAAAGAAGTTGAAGGATGAACTGGAGGTATCCGAAGGTGCCTTGCGCGAAGCAAAGGACCGTGCCGAAGAATCCAGCCGCCTGAAGAGTGCTTTCCTTGCCAATATGAGCCACGAAATCCGTACTCCATTGAATGCGATTGTGGGCTTCTCGGACGTGCTGTCTGCCGGAGGAGCCTCGGAAGAAGAACAGCGTGGCTATTTCGAGATTATCAGGACCAACTCTGATTTGCTGCTTCGGCTAATCAATGACATATTGGATGTGTCCCGTTTGGAGGCCGACCGCGTCATCCTTTCTTTGGAGAGCTGCAATGTAGTGCAGATATGCCAGCAGGTAGTAGCTTCCGTGGCCCAGGCACGCAGGTCGACCAATCAATTCTTATTTGAGTGTGAACGTGAGGTAGTGGAGATGCGGACGGATGTGCAGCGTTTACAGCAGGTTGTGATAAATCTGCTTTCCAATGCGGACAAGTTTACAAAAGAAGGCACGATAACCTTGAAGCTGGAACTGGATACAGCAGGGAATGTAGCAGTATTTTCGGTGACCGACACCGGTTGCGGCATTCCTTTGGACAAACAGAAACGGGTATTCGAACGTTTCGAGAAGCTGAACGAATATGTGCAGGGAACCGGCTTGGGCCTGTCCATCTGTAAGCTGACCGTTGAGAAGTGGGGCGGCGAGATTTGGATAGATCCTGCCTATACGGATGGAGCACGGTTTATGTTTACCCATCCTATGAACTTATAAGAACCGACAAGAAATAAGGAAATATGAAAAGATTTAGTTGTTTTTTTATCTGGATTTTTGTCCTGACAAGCATACTGCCTGCGCAGGAAAGAGAGGTGAAACTGAAAGTCGTACAGACCAGTGATATACACGGCAACTACTATCCCTACGACTTTATACGCCGCCGGGAGGCAACCGGCAGTCTGGCACGTGTGCATGCTTTGGTGCAAAAAGAACGTGAGGCTTATGGCAAAAATCTGATTCTCTTGGACAATGGTGACATTCTGCAGGGACAGCCCACAGCCTATTATTATAATTACATAGATACCGTTGCCCCTCATCTGGCAGCGGAGATGATGAATTTCATGGGGTATAATGCCGGCAATATGGGTAACCATGACGTAGAGACCGGCCGTACCGTTTTCGACCGTTGGGCAGGTGACTGCCGTTTTCCGATATTGGGTGCCAATATTGTGGATACTGCTACCGGAGAAACCCATTTCAAACCCTATGAGGTGCTGGAACGTGACGGAGTGAAAATTGTGGTTCTCGGTATGATAACTCCTGCCATCCCCGTATGGCTTTCAGAGAATCTGTGGAAAGGGCTGCGTTTCGACGATATGGAGGAGACTGCCCGCAAATGGATGAAGATTATCCGTGAGCAGGAAAAGCCTGATTTGGTTATCGGTATGTTCCATGCCGGCCAGGATGCCCAGCTGATGGGAGGCAAGTATCGCGAAAACGCTTCGGTGGAAGTGGCGTGCAACGTGCCGGGATTCGATATTGTCCTGATGGGGCACGACCATGCGCGCGAATGCAAGAGGGTGTGCAACATAGCCGGTGACTCGGTACTGGTGATGGACCCTGCCAGCAACGGTGTCGTTGTGAGTAATGTGGATATAACCTTGAAACTGCGTGATGGTAAAGTTATAGACAAGAAGATAGACGGCATACTGTCCGATACGCAAGACTACGGCGTCAGCGAAGAGTTCATGCAACGCTTTGCCCCCGAAAATGAAGCTGTGCAGAATTTTGTTTCCAAGAAAATTGGTTCTTTTACCGAGACTATCTCCACACGTCCTGCTTATTTCGGTTCTTCCGCTTTTATAGACCTTATCCACGAATTGCAGTTGGCAATCAGCGGAGCGGATATTTCTTTTGCGGCTCCTTTGTCCTATGATACGGAAATCCGTAAAGGAGACATTTTTGTGAACGATATGTTCAATCTGTATAAGTACGAAAATATGCTTTACACCATGCGTCTGACGGGGAAGGAGATACGCGATGCCTTGGAGATGTCGTATGATTTGTGGACCAATCGGATGAAGTCTCCGGACGACCATATCCTTCTCTTCCGTGAGAAGCGCCGCGAAGGTGCTACGGATAGGGCCTCATTCAAGAATTTCAGCTTCAACTTCGATTCTGCGGCGGGTATTATCTACACGGTGGATGTGACCAAGCCGGATGGGGAGAAGGTAACCATTCTCAGCATGGCAGACGGTACCCCGTTCGATATGGATAAAATGTATAAGGTAGCGGTGAATTCTTATCGCGGAAACGGTGGCGGCGAATTGCTGACAAAGGGTTCCGGCATCTCGCAGGATGAATTGAAGGAGCGCATCATCCACTCTACGGATAAGGACTTACGCTATTATCTGATGCAGTACATCGAGCGAAAGAAGGTGATTGAACCGCGTGCGCTGAATCAGTGGAAGTTTATTCCCGAAGAATGGGTGGCTCCGGCTTCCATGCGTGATTATGAGTTCTTGTTTGGCAAAGTTAAAGAATAATTCACTATCTTTGCGGCTCAGAATCTATAATGTAAGTTTTTGGACGTGAAGCAGAAGAAAAAAAATATAGGCGCATTGAGCTTGCTGGTACTGTTTATCATGTACCAGGCAAGCATCACCGCGTTCACTCACGTCCATTATGTGAATGGGGTGATGATAACGCACTCGCACCCTTTTCATGGCACACACTCTCACTCCCAGACTTCCCTTCTGGTCATCGGGCATTTGTCGGCATTCTACTCTTCCGGAGTGGATGTGTATGAGGTTCAGCACCCGATGCGTCCTTTGCTGGCCATGCTCAGAGCCAAACCGGCAACACCTACTGTTAAGGGGGAAGTGATACGTACCCTTTCCCTTCGCGCTCCTCCCGCTCTTTTTTCATAGTCATTAGGTTTAAAAACGCCTGGATTTTTTGTATGTAGATACCAGGCATTTTAGTCTCGAAGTCCGGCATTTCAGTGAACGAAGTGCGGCATCTCGGATGATTATCTTTTTTCAGACTTGAATTATTTTTTTTATTTAGAGCGCTAATTTGATGAAACAATACATTTTGGCGTTGGTACTTGCAGTGGTAAGTGCCAGCGTAGCTTTTGCCGTAAATCCTATAAAAGAAGGCAATATGATTTCCGGCCATGTGATAGTGAAAGGTACGGAGGAAAATATACCGTATGCCACGGTTTTGATTATCGGCAGTGGTCAGGGAACGGTTTCCAATGAAGAAGGACAATTTGAGTTCCGCAAGCTTCCGGCGGGAAAATACAAGCTCCGTGTGTCGGCAGTGGGTTACAAGACCCAAGAGAAGGAGGTGACGGTGAGCAAGGACTTTACTGCCGTCATACATTTCCCGATGGAAGAGGAGAGTTTCATGACCGATGAAGTGGTGGTATCCGCCAACCGCAACGAGGTAAGCCGCAAGGCAGCTCCGGTAGTTGTAAATGTGATGAGTACCAAATTGTTCGAGATGGTCAACTCCACCGACCTTGCCAAGACACTGAACTACCAATCGGGCTTGCGTGTGGAGAACAACTGCCAGAACTGTGGTTTCCCCCAGGTGCGCATCAATGGCTTGGAAGGTCCGTATTCGCAGATATTGATAAACAGCCGTCCCATCATCAGTGCATTGAGCGGTGTGTACGGATTGGAGCAAATCCCCGTGAACATGATTGAACGGGTAGAAGTGGTGCGTGGCGGAGGCTCTGCCTTGTTTGGGGCCAATGCTGTGGGAGGAACTATCAATATTATAACCAAAGACCCCATCAACAATTCCTTTCAGGTATCGAGCATGTTCTCCAATATGGACGGCAAGTCCTGGGAGCAATATATGGGTGGCAATGTGTCGCTGGTTGCCAAAGATAACTCTTACGGCATTGCCTTTTATGAGAGTTACCGCAACCGCAACCCCTACGACCGCGATGGCGATGGCTTTTCCGAGCTGGGCAAGCTGAACATGAATACTTTCGGCTTCCGCGCCTATTACCGTCCTACGCATTTCAGCCGCATCAATCTGGAATACCATACCACCAACGAACTTCGTCGCGGAGGCAACAAATTCGATTTGCAGCCGCACGAGACGGACATCACCGAGCAGACCAAGCATATCATCAATAGCGGAGGCGTGAGTTATGATTTGTTCTGGAAAGAGTACAAGCATAAGATTTCGGCTTACACCTCCATCCAGCACACCGACCGCAACAGCTACTATGGTGCCCAAAAGAACATGAATGCCTACGGCAAGACGAAAGACCTGACCTGGGTTGCCGGCGGCATGTATGTGGGCAATATGGACAACTGCTTCTTTGCCCCCGCCACCTTCACCGGCGGACTGGAATATCAGAACAACTCCCTGCACGACATCATGACCGGCTATCATCGTGACATGGAGCAGGATGTCCGCATTGCCAGCGCCTTCGTGCAGAATGAGTGGAAGATGAACGTACTGACCATGCTGGTCGGCGCCCGCCTGGACAAACACAACCTGATAGACAAGCTTATTTTCAGCCCCCGCGTCAACCTGCTCTACAAGCCGGCAGATGATTTTCAGGCACGCTTGACTTACTCTACCGGTTTCCGCGCTCCGCAGGCATACGATGAGGACTTGCACGTGACGGCAGTAGGCGGCAAGGGAGTCCAAATCAAACTCGCCGATAACCTGAGTGAAGAACGCTCCAACAGTTACAGCGGTTCGGTGGACTGGACTGCCCATCTGGGACACTGGCAGGCAAACATCCTGGTGGAGGGTTTCTATACAGACCTGCGCCACGTCTTTGTGCTCGAAGATATCGGCAAGAACGAAGTAGGGGATGTCATCAAGGAGCGCCGCAACGGAAACGGCGCACGCGTATACGGTGCCAATCTGGATGCGAAGATTGCCCACGGCAAGGAGGCGCAGTTCCAGCTCGGCTTCACGGCGCAGCGCAGCCGCTATATCCATGAGGAAGCCTGGACGAAGGTGGACGGCAAAGACCTTACCACCAAGCGCATGCCCCGTACACCGGACTATTACGGATATTTCACTTTCTCCTCGGCGCCGGTGAAGAATTTCGACTTCTCCCTTTCCGGCACTTATACGGGAAAGATGATTGTTCCGCACTACGCACCGGAAGATGCTCCCGAAGGTGCCTTCTGCAATATCACCTCGGACCGCATGGAGCATACTCCCCAATTCCTGGACCTGAATGTGAAGCTGAACTATACGTTTGTGCTTCACGACCATATCAAGCTTCAGTTGAATACGGGTGTACAGAATATCTTCAACAGTTTCCAGAAAGACCTGGATAAAGGGGAATTCCGCGATGCGGGCTATTTCTACGGACCTACGCAGCCGAGAACCTTCTTTATCGGTTTCAAGATAATGAACTAAAAGTTTCCATTTAAGAATTTTTAGAGCTAAATTCCGCAAAATAGTCCTACATTTGTCGCCAAAGCACAAAAACCATGGATACTAAGAGAATACGGAATGTAGATATTTCCCAGATACATCATTTGCCGATGATCGATTTCATCGGCAATGATTTTGCTATTTTTAATGATATCAAGGACATGCCTTTGAGCTCTTATCCCACCCGTTTGAATGCTGCTTGCCTGACTGTCTGCTTGAAAGGGTGGTGCAAACTGGAACTCAACTTGCAGCAATGTGAAATGCGGGAAGGTATGTTGGGTATTATCCTTCCCGACCAGATTGTTCTGCAAGGAGAACGCTCCGATGACTTTGCCGGACTTTTCATTGCCGTCTCAAAAGATTTTATGGATATGGTGATACCCACCATGCAACAGCTTTTCCCCATGTTCTTCATGATTAAGGAACGGCCTTTCGTCCACATCACTCCGGAGGAATCCCAATCGTTTCAGGAGTATCACTCTTTTCTTTGGAGCAAGGTGAAGCTGAAGGACAATCCTTTCCGTAAGGAAATCACCCAGGGATTGCTGCTGGCACTGTTCTATGAGATATACAACATCTATCAAGGGCATGCCGTTCAGGAGCGCATACCCAAAAGCAGGAAGGAAGACTTGTTCGAACGCTTTATCCGTGCCGTTTCAGAGTCCTATAAGGAAGAGCGAAGTGTGTCCTATTATGCCGATAAGATGTTCCTCACCGCCAAGCACCTTTCCACCGTAGTGAAGGAAATCAGCGGAAAGACGGCAGGCGAATGGATTGACAGTCTCG
>ENA-OYCD01000302-OYCD01000302.1-human-gut-metagenome-genome-assembly--contig:-NODE-302-length-11381-cov-3.930426_pt1 | contig 11381 bp, 10 predicted proteins | sample MGYA00244664_ERZ652869 | MGnify/ENA primary metagenome ERZ652869 (study PRJEB26926, sample SAMN06164849) | human gut metagenome | biome: ENVO:00009003; feature: ENVO:2100002; material: ENVO:00002003... | reverse complement strand
CGGCAGCAGGGGCAGGGGAGTTCCTGCTGCTGTTTGTTCGTGTAGTAATCGACGTTATGGAAAAACGGACAACCGATGCAGATAGGTTGTTGAAAATCAAGCACTCTCTGATACGATCATAGATGAATCCCTGCTCTCTGTTGTATATCGCATCAAATTCTTCCATGATGCTGTTGTGCTGAAGCTCGCTGATGGTATCCGCCATTTCCGCCTTTATTGCGCCATCCTCAAAGAAAAGGGAGAAGAAACGGATGTCAATCTGGTCAGTATTGGATTCCGGGAATGCCATGTACATGTTCAGATACTGCTGGAGGAAATAATCATGTGTTGTGATGAAAATCTGCACCTTGAGTTTTGCAAGCTGCATCATAGCATCCACCAGCGGGCGAATCATGCCGGGATTCATGTTCGTCTCCGGCTCATCCCAGAACAGCACCGAATTGGCATTCAGGCAGCCGTTCCGAATGAGATAGGTGATGGTCGCCAACTTGCGATAGCCCTCGGAGACAAGCCCCATTTCAAATTCTCCGCCATTTTCCGCATTGAGATAAAATTTTTTATCATGCTGCACCGTTGTCCCGTGGAGAATTTCATCCAAACTGGCTAACACCTGATTCTGCTCATCGGAATTTTTCCCGCGCTTCAGCGGACGATCCAGCAGCTTTGCAAGGTCATAATACGTTTCCTCAAACGCAATATGGTATTCCTCATACAGCGACGTGAAATTCTCCGTCGCCGAAATGATTTCCTTCGGCGGAAAATACACCGCCGTATGGTCAGGCGATGCTGTATGCTCCATCTTCGGCAAGATAAGCGTGGCAATTTTGCTTGCTCGATTTCCGAAATTCACATCAATGCTCGTGCCGTTTTCATAGCCCATTGAGGCTGTCATTTGGGCATTGCCCTGCTTTCGCCGCACGAGTCTGCCCACTTTCCCGTTGTCCGGGCGAAATACGCCGCACAGCTTTTCGGAAAACCTGTTCACCGCTGCTTCCTTTGTCTCTGTGGAGTTCCACTGTTCATAGGACTTATGCAGGCTGTACATCAGCTTTATCAGCGCCGTTTTGCCCGTGCTGTTTGTGCCGCAGATCACATTGATTCCCGGCGACCACTGAAAATCGGCTTGCTGAAACAGCATAAAATCAGACAGATGCAATTGGCTGATTTTCACACTCATCCATTCCTTTCCCAAAGCAGTTTCATGTCTGCTTTGCGCAAGAAGCACAGCTTCTCTCCGATATTGTTGCAGGTATGAAACAGATTATCCGCTGCGTCGGATTGCGATTTGCTTCCGCACAACTCGGCGCACGTTGCTTGTACGTCAATCACTATAACATTGATTCCTGCTATTGTCAACGGTTATTGTCAGAATTTCCGCCCAATTGCAAAAACGCGGCAATGGCTTCTTCATATTGTTCATTTTCGCGCAGCATCACTGCTTGCTGGTACTTTATTTCCATTATGCCCGCAATCTGCGCCTTCGCGCCGCTCTAATCTCCCAACTCAGCAAACGCTGCAATTGCCTCGTCATAGTAGTAGAACCATCCGGAATGACATAGTTCCCCCATGAAAAGCATCAGACGAACCGCAAGTTCTTGCGCCACAAGGCTTTTCGGTACTCTCACAAGTGCCTAATAACCCCGTCATCATGAACAGAACGATTTAGCCTCCTGTGCTGTGTACGCGATTCAATGGCAAGGCGACAATAAGCATAAAACGACGATGACGAACGAACTGCCCGCCGAAATCATGGAGAACGGCATTCACTACACCCTCATGGGCGACTACTACTTTCCTACCTGCATGCTGGCGGACAGGTCGTCCAATGGCAAATGGGCTGCTATGTATGAGCGCTATTTGCAGGAGAAGCATCCGCACGAGTATGTTAGGCTGATTTAGGCGGATGAACTGGCGGCGCTGCTGGAATCCGTGCAGAAGGAGTGCGAAGAGCGGGTGGCGGTGCTTGTTCGGGCGATGGCGGAGGTGGAAGGCGTGGATGAGGAGATGAAGGAAAATGAGCAGATGGAGTGGGTGCGGAGGATGGAGATGATTCGCGGCAGGGTAGAGGATGTTGTGCGCGAGGAAATCATGGAATAAGTGAAGAGAGGAACGGCAACAGGGGCAGGGGAGTTCCTGCTGCTTTATTCGTATAATAATCACTGCTATGAAAAAACGAATAAATCCAGCAATCACCCATTGGAAAATCGGACAATCTATGATATAATCATCATGGAAAACAGGACAAGGAGGCTTTCGGATGATTGCAAGAAAGATTGAAAAGAAATTGCAGCGCTTCCATGATGCGCACGAAAAAAAAGGCGATGCTGATTACTGGCGCGCGTCTGGTTGGCAAAACCTTTATCATTCGCGAGTTTGGCAAGCAATATGAGTCCTTTGTGAAAATTAACTTTTAGGCAATCCCACACAAAGAAAAAATGTCGGGAAAGAGGTATAATAAAGAGGTGAAGAAGCAATTGACGATGAGCCTGATCAGCGACGAGCTGGGGGCAGGCATCAACGAAGAAGAGCAGCGTGATCCGGAAGCTCATTCCGTCAAAAAGGGCAACCAGTGGTACTTCGGCTACAAGGAGCACATCGGCGTGGATGCGGACAGCGGACTGGTTCACACGGTGGAAACGACAGCCGCTATCCTATATTGAAATCGGTTCGAAAGCGCATACAAGGTTCCATCAAAAGTATGGTTACAAGAATTTCATCAATATCAGGACGGTAATGGACGAATTTTAATAATGGAGGAATAACTGATGCTAAATATTATCAAGGCCTACCTTTCTCTTGAAATGTCCGCTCAAGATTTTGCATCTGCAGTACAGACTAATGATGAGCTTGTTCAGTTTATCAATGGGAGAATTCCACAAACACAAGATAAGAGTGCTGAATCATGGAAGCAATGCCCTCTGAATGTTAATGCTTTTGAGCATGATAACTTTGATCTCCGTCGCACATTAACCGTTGGTTATTATGCGATCAATAGAATTAGTCGTTGCTCTACTGCATATAACATGATGTGGTCACTCTTCCATGACGACCTCCCTGATGTTGAAAAGAGTACCTTTTATCGTGAATTGCATCAGTTTGCGATCGATACAGTTCCTGACTACCTTGATAGCGTTGATGTTGGTAGTGTGATTCAAGAGATTATCTTGTCAACAAACTCCATTCCTAAAGGAAAACGGCAAAAGGCTGTTCGGGTTGCATTAAACTCGGCCTTTCATTTAGATGCGCTGCATAAAAAGCCTTCATGGATCCAAGATTCAGAATGGCCATTGGGTACTAGCAACACGCCAATGCTCTTTTTGGGGCAACGAAAAATTAAGGGTCAGTATGTAGAATATTATTTTGAAGATGTCATCAATGGAGAGAAACGTACTATAACTCAGTACTATTGATGTGGTCAAATCTTCTGACACATGTGTTTTGCGTGATAAAGAGAATCTTTCATTTCTGCAAGACACGATACCGAGGACGGGAAAAACGGCATCAGCATTGCTGCACACTGTTTGCACTTGCGAATTTATACCTTGCTCGCACTCGAATGAAGGTTGCGTAACGAGGTTTATTTCGCGTACAAACAGTGCGCTTGAATAGCGCTTTTCTCGAAATTTTGGTCAGCGGGGATGATGTGGATGGTTTGGGCGCAATTATGAGGGGTATCCCTAAGTATGTTGAAAGGTGATTTCAATGAATAAAAATGATTTTCTCTTAGCTGTGCACGAGTATCTCAAGGCATTTGGGTATAGAAAAAATAAGAGTTATTGGTTTCTTTCTAATGGCGAGCTCGTCTATTGTGTCTATGTTCAAAGTTCTCAATGGGATGCTAATGATTACTATGTTGAGGTTGGTATCGCAATAGAGGAAATTGTTGGGCCCAAACCTTCAGTAACAAGGTGGTATGTACGAAAGCGGTGTGAGGATGAATCGCAAAATGACAGGAACATATCTCTTTCGGTTCTAAAACAGGCGATTGATTTCTTTTCTGACATACATACAGTTAATGACTTAACATTGTATCTTGAACGTACTCCCCATACCCTTGTAGGTCTCCAATACGAGTTGTTCTCCAACACTTAACATCGTATACTCTCTCATCAGCGGAGCTTCTTTCGAAGCTCCTCCTTTTCTATGCCAAAAAAACAAGAAAGGACGTGACAAAATGCTCAGTCGCATTTTCGGCGCCGTCACTGGCGGTCGCCTCAATCTTCGCGCGGGGGCAATGTGATTGGACACCGACTGCATTTCTCACGACTTCACAACCGCAGTGCCCGTGCTGCATTCATAGGGTTTGGGAAATGTGTTTCCAACAAGCTAATCGTCATTTTTAGCAAAATGACCCTGCTTGCTGCTTTACTTATCAATACAAAAATGGAGACCGTCCTGATGAGAGGCGGCCTCCTTGCATTTTCAGGGGATGATTCTTTTTCAATTAGTCGGCATAGGTGTAGGGAATATGGTTTCGCTGCGCGTACCGTTCGGCGTAGGAATTGCGGAAAACGGTCAGCGTGAGGTTTTGGCATTTGTCGAAAGCGCCAACGCCAATTTCCGTTACGGAAGCGGGGAGAAGGACGGAACGCAGGGCGCTGCACTCAGAAAAAGCAATGTCCTCGATTTCTGTGACGGAGTCGGGAATGACAATGGAGACAAGCGACGTGCAGCGCTGAAATGCGCCTGTTTCAATTTCCGTCACAGAATCAGGAATGAGAATGCTGGAAAGGGAAGCGCAGCAGGAAAACAGATAGTCGCTGATTTCTGTAAGGGAATTTGGAAGCACAACCGTAGTCAGGGCGCGGCACTCGGAGAAGGCTCCCTCCTCGATTTCTGTGACGGAATCGGGAATGACGATGGAAGACAGCGCGGTGCAGTAGTTGAAAGCGCATGAACCAATTTCGTCAACAGAGGAGGGAATGGAAACCTCAACGAGGGCGGAGCAATCGCTGAAAGCATAATCGTCAATCTCTGTAACGGAAGCGGGCAGAGAAACACTTGTCAAAAAGGAGCAGCAGTCAAAGGCGCGCTCGCCAACAGCCGATGTTCCTTGCGGAACGGTATAGCTGGAAACAGCCTTTCCCCGCGGATAGGCAACAAGCGCATCGTCCTTTTTACGGAACAAAACGCCGTCCAATGTATAAAAAGACGGATGCTCCGGGGCGACGGAAATGGTTTGCAGCAGCGGACAACAGCCGAAGGGGTTATGGTCAAGATCGACAACAGAATTGGGAAGGGTTACGGCTGTTAGGGAGAGGGAGAAAGAGATGGTGTCAATGCTTGTGACGCGATGACCGTCCAGCATGTCCGGAATCACGATTTCCGCGTCGTCGCTTAGGCAGTAGAGAAGCTCTGCGGAACCGTCCTCAAGCAGGACGTACTGATAATCCCCAGAGGTGAGGATGGTCTGCTTTTTCTTGCCGCCATCTGCAAAAACGACGTTTGTCAGAAAGACGAGGAGAAGCGCGGATGCCAGTAAAAACGCAGAGAAACGTTTGCGTGTCATAAAATCGACCTCCTTTTCTTTATTCACTATACACGAAATGGCGCCTTGTGTCAATGAAAAATCCCACTCACCAGTTGCGCAAAGGCAGAAAAAATGGTATAATCAGCTTGAATATCTGGCAAAAAGATGGACGAAAATGGCGAAAGGGTGGACATGATGAAGGTATTGGTGACGGGCGCGGACGGAATGCTGGGACGCGACGTGATGCGTGCACTGCGCGAGAAGCATGTGAATGCGCGCGGCGTGGATGTGGCGGATTTCGATGTGACGGACGGCGCGGCAGTGCGCGAATGGGTGACGGCGGAGCAGCCGGATGCCATCATCCACTTGGCGGCGTATACCGACCTGCTCAAGGCGGAAACGGAACCCGCAAAGTGCATCGACGTGAACGCGATGGGCACGCTGAACATGGTTCGTGCGGCGCTGGCGATCGGGGCGAAGCTGATGCTGATGTCCTCGTCGGAGGTGTTTGGCGCTGCGCCGGACGTTATCCACGGAACGAGAGACAAGACGTGCGCCGCGAACGTTTACGGATTGTCGAAGGTGCAGGCGGAAGAAGCTGTGCGCGCGCTGATGACGCGGTCCTTCATCGTCCGCACGGGTTGCTTGTTCTCCGCCGCGCCGAAGGGGGAAATCTGCGGCATTCTGGCGTCAGCGCAGGATCATCAGAAGCTGACGATTTCCGACGATCTGATGGCTTGCCCGACGTACACGCTTGACCTTGCCCGCGCGATGGTCAGCCTGATTCAGACGGAGAAATTCGGCATTTACCACCTCATCAACGAGGGCGAATGCAACCTTGCGACGCTGGCGATGGCGACGCTGGGGATGGTGGGCAGCCGCTGCCGGGTACAGCCGGTGAGCGGCTACCGCGGCTCGGTGGGCATTCACCATCCGTCGAGCGTACGGCTGCTGAGCGACGCCGAACCGCACCTGCCGAGGTGGGAGGACGCGCTGAATCGGTGCCTGGATGAGATTCGAAGCGAGATTCGGTAAAAAGGGAATATGAAAAGGAGGCCGTTCGGGTGGGGGCGACCTCCTTTTGATGTGGGGGATTAGTCGGGGTAGGTATAGTCAATCTTGCGGGCTTTTGCGTACTCTTCTGCGTAGGAATCCGGCGTCACGGTGAGGGTCAGGCTGTTGTGATACTTAAACGCATCGTTGTCGATGAATGTAATCGAAGCGGGAATGGTGATGGAAGTTAAGGAAAGACTGTGCGCGAACGTCATATATCCGATTTCGGTGAGGGAACCGGGAAGCGTGACATCGGTCAAGGTGTCGCAATACGAGAAAGCACCATTGCCGATGGTCGTGACGGAATTGGGAATACTGACCGAGGTGATGCCGGAAAGCTGGAAAGCGCCGTGGTCGATGATGGTGACGGAGTCGGGAATATCAATTGTGTGAAGCTGGTCACAGGAGGCAAAGGCACTTTCTCCAATGCGCGTCACAGAATCAGGAATGTTGACAGAAGAAAGAACGTCGCAGGCGAAAAACAAGTGGTCGCTGATTTCGGAAATCGAGGCGGGCAGCGTGACCGTCGCCAGCGAAGAGCAGTCGGAAAACGCGCTATTGCCGATGGATGTGACGGAATCGGGGATGGTGACGTCGGTCAGCCCGCGGCAGAATAGAAACGCTGAATGCCCGATGCTGGTGACGGAATCAGGAATCGTGATGGATTGCAGTGAATCGACATAGGCAAAGGCGTTGTCCCCGATGGCGAGAATGCCCTGCGGGATGGTGTAGGCGGCATCCTGCCGCCCGCAGAAGTAGGATAGCAGGGTATTGTCAGCTTTGCGGACGAGTGCGCCGTCCACCACGGCGAAAGTCGGGTTATCGAGGGACAGGGTGATGGATTGCAGCCCGGAACGCGGGAAGGGATTCGCGCCTATTTCGGTGACGGAATCGGGGATGGTCATCGAAGTCAGCGAAGTGCAGCCAACGAAAGCGTCGCCGCCGATGATGGTCACAGAATCCGGAATTTCAAGGGTCGCAAGGGAGGAACAGCCGGAGAACAGACCAGCACTGATTTCCGTAATGGACGCGGGGAGGCGAATGTCGGTCAGCGCGGCGCAGAAGGAGAATGCTGCAATGCCGATTTCGGTCAGCGAATCGGGCAGAGATACGGAGGCAAGCGCCGAACAGCCATAAAATGCGCGTTCGGGAATCTGGGTGATGGAATCGGGGATGACAACGGATTCCAGCAGGTCGCAGTCATAGAACGCATAGGCGCTGATGGCGGCGATGCCGTCCGGGATGCGATATGTACGGTTTTCGCGGGCGTTGGGGTAGAACAGAAGCGTGTTGTCAACGGTGCGGCACAGGGCGCCGTCCGCCAAGAAGAAATACGGGTGATTCGGCGAAAGGGTGAAGGATTGCAGGGCTTTGCAGCCTATGAAGGCATCATCCGCAATCGCCGCGACGGAATCAGGGATGTCGATGGTTGTCAGGGATTTGCACAGGTCGAACGTACCCGACTCGATGGCGGTGAGCCCGCTGGGTAGAGTAATCGACGTCAGCTGAAAGCAGCAGGAGAACGCCTTCTGGCTGATGTGAGTGACGGAATCGGGGATGGTGACGGAAGTCAGGGAAAGGCTGTAATAAAAAGCGCGCTCGCCGATGGCAGTGACAGGTTTACCGTCCAGCGTGTCGGGGATGACAATCTCGGTATCAGCGCCGCCGTAAGAGGTAATTTCGACCGTCCCGTCATCGAGCAGGGCATAGGCGTAGTCGCCGCTGTGGAGAGGATGCTCCATTTCCCACGCATCATCCACATTGTCGTCCCAATCGTCGTCATCGTCCGCTTCCGCCAGCGCGGACGCACACGAGATGAGCAGGGAAAAAATCAGCAGGAAGGATAAAAATTGCTTGCGAGCCATGGAATCAACCTCCTTTTACCACTTACCACATGATATATCATGCGTTTGTGGCATTGTCAATGCAGATTGTAAATTCTCAGGCAGAAAAAATAAAACCCCGCCCGGCTGCCTTCCGACACCCGAACGGGGAAAAAACACCCTTGCTATTCTCACACCGCCGCCGGCATTCCATGCTTCACGCGGTCATGCTCCTCGGCGCGCTTGGCGTTGTTGAAGCGGTCGAGCGTGCCCACAAGATAGCCCGTGATGCGGCGAATCCGCTGGAACGGCACGTTGCCGAAATCGTAGGACAGTTCCACTTCGTCGCCATCCACCGCAATGTCCATCGAAAGCGGCTCGCGGTTGTACTTCTGGCGCGCATGATCCACATAGGCGTCAATTTCCGCCTGAGACAGGGTTCCCTTCGTCACATTTACTTGGCAGCACATAGGTATTTCTCCTCTCTATGGTACTCGCTGGAAAATCAGCAAGCCCTAAATCTTGTGGTTGCACGGCGCTATCACGCCATATGGAGCACAAGATATTGTTTCGACGTCTGCTATTATAGCACGAAATGTGGGATTTGCAAGGGGAACACGCAACAAAATTTCAGATGCGGATTCTGCCCCGCAGACAGGCATTTTCTCCGCCCCTTGACGAAAGGCAATGCGAACACCATTGCCACGCGCGGCGTTTTCTGCTATACTGGGGGATGCAGAAAGACGGAAGGGAGATGGCGGACATGCGTCCGGTATACGACATGCTGACGGCGGCATCGGCGCGCAGGAGCGGGCATATGCCGGGGCATAAGGGGCGACCGCCGTTCGGCGCAGCGGATTTATATGCGCTGGACACGACGGAACTGCCGAACACGGATGACCTGTACGCGGCGGAGGGCGGACTGCGTGAAGCCATGCGGCTGTATGCGCAGGCGGCGGGCGCGGCAAAGACGATTTTCCTCCATAACGGATCGACGGCGGGCAATCATGTGCTGCTGCAGCTGTACGCGCGGGAGGGCGAAACGGTGCTGCTGCCGCGCAATGCGCACTTGTCGGCGGTGAACGCTTGTGTGCTGGGCGGAATGCGGGTGAAGTGGATGCCGGTTCGCTGCACGCCGGACGGGTACTGCTATCTGGCGGAGGAGGATGTGCTGGCGGCGCTGCGGGCGAATCCGGACGCGCGGGCGATGCTGCTCGTCCGCCCGGATTATTACGGCGGCGCGATGCGGGAAGATGTTTTCCGGCGGATTGCGGCGGCGGCGCATCGTCAAGGGACGAAAGTCGTTGTGGACGAGGCACACGGGGCGCATTTCCCGTGGTGCGACGGGATGACATCCGCCGGAGCGCTTGGCGCGGATGCGTGGGTGCAGTCGGTGCATAAGACGCTGATGGGGCTGACGGGCAGCGCGGTGCTGCACTTGGCGGATGCAGCGGATGAAAAGCGCGCGTGGACGCTGCTGCGGCGGGAACAGACGTCGTCGCCATCGTTCCTGCTGATGCTGTCCATCGATGACAGCCGCGCGTGGATGGAAGAGAATGGTCGGGCACGCTTGCGGGCGTTATCCGAAGCGGTCAACGATGTGCGCAGGCGGCTTGTCGGTACGCCGTATCACGATGCGTACGCGGATTGGGCGAATCTGCCCGTGTGCTTTGACCCGACGCGGCTGGTCATTTCCGCGCCGCAGGGAGGAAAATGCTTGGCGGAACAGCTGCGCGAAGCCGGACTGGACGTGGAAATGGCGGACGAGCGGCGCGTGGTGCTGATTCTATCGGTGATGGACGACATCACTGAAATCCGCCGACTGCCAGAGCTGCTGGCGAGCATTCCGGCGGCAGAAGGAAAGCAGTTTGCGCCGCTGACCTTGATGCCGGAGATGCCGGAAGTTATCCTGACCCCGCGTCAGGCGGCGATGGCGGAGGAAATCCTCGTGCCGCTGGACAGAGCGGAGGGGAAAATCGCGACGGCGGCGGTTGGGCTGTATCCGCCGGGAATCCCGCTGCTTGCGCCCGGCGAACGGGTGACGCGGGAAATCATCAGGCAATTGCAGGAAGCCGGGACGCGGGAGCGCTTCGGCGTAGAAGGAGACGATTTGCGGTGCGCAAATGTGTAATTTTTGATTTGGACGGTACGCTGACCCGCTCGGAGGAAGGCATTTGGAACTGCGTACGCTATGCGGCGGAGAAGCTCGGCTTTCCCGTGCCGGATGCGGCGACGCTGCGCAAATTTATCGGCCCGCCGCTGGGCTGGTCGTTCATGGAATACATGGGCATGAGCGAGGAAATGGCGAACAAGGCGGTGAACACCTATCGTGAGCGTTACGAAGCCGTCGGGCTGTTTGAAAACCGGGTGTATCCGGGCATCCGCCGTCTGCTGCGGACGCTGCACCGCGATGGCTGGTACATCGGTATCGCGACGGGCAAGCCGCAGCGCTCCTCGGAGCGGATTATCGAGCATTTCGGGCTGAACCGCTACATCACGAAAATCGTAGGCCCAAAGGATGGGCGCGGTGCGGACAAGGAACTGCTGATTCGGCAGGCGCTGCCGGAGGATGCGGGCGAAGCGTGGATGGTGGGCGACCGCCGATTTGACATGGAGGGCGCGAAGAAGGTTGGCATCGGCGCAATCGGCGCGGGATACGGTTACGGCAGCCGTGAAGAGCTGATGAACAGCGGGTGCGATGTGTACTGCGAGACAGTGGAGGACATCATCCGCCATCTCTGCCCCGGCGAAGAAGCGGTTCCGGGCGCATTCCTGTCAATAGAGGGCATGGACGGCAGCGGCAAAACGACGCAGATGGCGGCAATGGAGGATGCACTCGACCGCTGGGGCTTCGAGGTCATCCGCAGCCGTGAACCCGGCGGATGCCCCATCAGCGAGAAGATTCGCGCGCTGCTGCTTGATCCGGAAAACAAGGCAATGGACGAGACGACCGAGGCGATTCTCTACGCCGCGGCGCGTGCGCAGCATGTGCGGCAGGTCATCCGCCCGGCCTTGCAGGCGGGTAAAACGGTGCT
>ENA-OYCD01000287-OYCD01000287.1-human-gut-metagenome-genome-assembly--contig:-NODE-287-length-11754-cov-4.096589_pt1 | contig 11754 bp, 7 predicted proteins | sample MGYA00244664_ERZ652869 | MGnify/ENA primary metagenome ERZ652869 (study PRJEB26926, sample SAMN06164849) | human gut metagenome | biome: ENVO:00009003; feature: ENVO:2100002; material: ENVO:00002003... | reverse complement strand
CCTTCGCAGTGTTCAATATTGCGGACGCGGTGCTCGTCGTCGGCACGGTGCTGATGGCGTACTGCATCGTGTTCCGCACGGAAGATTGGAGGAAAATCAATCATGACGCAAATGATGCCTGACGCACTCGAATCGCGCACTATCTCCATCCCCGGCGACGGGCGGCGGCTGGATGTTGCCCTGTCCGAAGCCGCTGGGCTGACTCGCTCGCGGGTGGCGGCGCTGATGGCGGACGGAAACGTCACGGTGGACGGGAAAGTCGAGACGAAATCCGGCGCAAAGGCGAAACCGGGGCAAACTGTCGTCCTGATGATTCCCGCGCCGAAGCCCGCCGTGCCCGTCGCGCAGGAAATTCCGCTCACGATTCTCTATCAGGATGACGACCTCGCCGTCGTCCTGAAGCCCTGCGGCATGGTCGTTCACCCCGCCGCCGGCAATGAGGACGGCACGCTCGTCAACGCGCTCCTGCACCACCTTGACCACTTGAGCGGCATCGGCGGCGAACTGCGCCCCGGCATCGTCCACCGGCTGGACAAGGACACCAGCGGTCTGCTGCTCGTGGCAAAGAACGACCAGAGCCAACTCGCCCTCAGCCGCCAGTTGCAGGAGCGGCAGATGGAGAAGCACTACCGCGCGCTGGTTGAAGGGAATCTGCGGGAGGACAGCGGGCGCATCGACCAGCCCATCGCGCGGAGCAAGAAAGACCGCAAGAAAATGGCAATTGACCCCGAAGGCCGCCCGTCGATTACGGACTGGACGGTGCTTGCGCGCGGGCGGAACGTGACGCTGCTGGACGTCCACATTCTGACCGGGCGGACGCACCAAATCCGCGTGCACATGAAGTCCATCGGGCATCCGGTCTGCGGCGACCCGATTTACGGCTCCGGCAAGGGCGCGAAAGTCCCCCGCCTGATGCTCCACGCGTACACGCTGGCATTTACGCACCCACGGACGGGGGAAAGGATGACGTTCACCGCGCCGCTGCCGGAGGAGTTTGTGCAGGGGCTAAAGGGGAACGGGATTGAATAGGATTCTTGAACGCAAAAAGCGCAACCGATTTTCGTCGATTGCGCTTTGAGAGAATATGAGCAAGTTTATTTTGATTTCTTTAAGGCACAACCGCACAAATGAGGTGATGCCTTAACAATCGAATTTGCTTCCTTTTTACTGCGCCACAGTGAACAGCGCAAAGAAATACCCTTTCTTCTCCATAAGCTCGTCGAAGCTGCCCGCCTCGGCGATGCGTCCGTCCTTCAGGACGAGGATGCCGTCATAGCGGCGGAGCAGGGATTCCTCCAGCGTATGCGTCACGATGATGCGGGTCATACCATGCAGGTCAAGAATATCGCTTGTGACCTGATAGGCCGTCTGTGCGTCCAGCGAAGCCGTTACCTCGTCAGCCAGAAGGACGGAGGATTTTTTCAGCAGGCTTCGGGCAATGGATATGCGCTGCTTTTCGCCGCCGGACAGCCCGCTGCCGCCCTCGCCGCAGAGATAGTCTTCTCCCCGTTCCGCGATCAGCCCCGTTAGATGGGCGCGGCGCATCGCCTCGTCAAGCTCCTGCCGTGGAAAACTGCGGAACATGGAAACATTATCCTTTATGGAGGCATTGAACACGAATACATTCTGTTGTATGGCTGAAATCGTTTCATACAGCGATTCCGGGGCGATACTGCGAAGCTCCGTTCCGTCGAGCAAGATGCTTCCAGCATATTCCCTGCTCCCCGCCATCAACAGATGAAGCAGCGTTGATTTTCCGCTGCCACTGCCGCCTACAATGGCATAGGCTTTGCCGACCTTAAACTCGGCGGAGAGCTCGTGCAGCACATCCTTTTCTCCGTCATAGCTGAACGACACCTGTTCGAGACGAATGCCCTTCTCCAGCCGGGAAAGCGTCGCGCTGCCGTCAGAGGTAGGATTCTTTTCCAGCGCCGTCGCCAGCTTGTCGATCAGCCCCAGCGCCGCCTTGCGGCTTGCCAGCAGCCCCGGCAGCTCCGCGATGGGCTGAATCATAAAATTCATCAGGTTTACGAAAATAATCAGAACACCGGGGGTCAACCCATAGCCGGACAGAGCGAGGTACGCTCCAATGAGAAACACACCAAGCTGCGCAAAAATGCCCGTCACAGCGCCGATCATACCCACGAGGATCTTGATCCTCCGCTTGCTGAACTTATCCCCCTCCAAAGCCCGGTTGCTTTCGGCAAAGAGCTTATAGACTTCCTTCTCCGCCTTGAAGCTCTTAACGACCGAGAATCCGCTGAGGCAGTCGTGCAGCGCGGCGGTAAAGTCCTTGTTTCGCTCCGACACACGCTTTTCAGCTTCTTGCAGCTTATTTCCCGTCAGGAGGGAAGCGACCAGCGGCAAAATCGTAACGCCGATGGCGATGGCGGTCATAACCGGGGAGTACCACAGCATCATGGCGAGCGCGCCGATGAATGTCACGGTTTTTGTGATCAGGGAAAGCTGCTGCGCAAGATAGTCCGCCTCTATGCTGCCTGCGTCGTTGGTCAGAGCCGAAAGATAGGCAGCCGTACTCTCGTCCCGAAAGGATGAAATGCTCTTTTCCGTGAGCTTCTGAAAGGCGAAATCTTTATACTGCCGCATGGCTCTCTCAATAAAGCGGGGCTGCGAAATATAGTCCAGCAGAAACGCCGCTACGCAAAGCAGCACAAACCCTCCGCTGATTTTTGCGAGCGTTCCGATGGGAAGCGCACCAGGAACACCGGATGCTGCATCGATAAGCTGCTGCATGATCCACGAAAGAATCAGATTGAGCGTGCCTGCAACCAATGCGCCAAAGACAGCGACGCAGAGAGCAGGGATGTTCCGACGATAAAACTGCGCTGAGAGTTGCTTTTTCAGCGGTTTATTCTTCATGGTCATTTACCTTCCTCCACATAGTAGAGAGTATATCGTCCCCGATGGCAGCAAGCGTGCACACTGTTTATCTTGTCGAGGAAGCTGCTCTTGTCCTCATTTCTCAACCCGGAAAGAACACGATCTCCCCAAAGCAGGAAGGGAGGCTCTGCCTGCTTCGGCAGAGCCTCCCTGGGCAGCATCCGTTGTACCGGAAAGGCAGTGAATTATTCCACAACCTTCGCGCCGGCAGCGATCGCGTCTTCCTTGGTTCTGAAGAACTGCCAAGTGCTTTCCACGGTGGGGGTGATTTCCTTCTGGTCGCGGATGTACTGTGCCAGAATGTTACGCACCTGACCGTTATCGTTGCCCAGCGTATCGCCGGTGTACATATCCGTGAGGCTGTAATCCTCAGGAGTCAGACCAGCCGCCTGCATGAAGCCGGCGCCGCCGGTGAAGCGGTAGTTGTTCATCACCACGGAGAACACCTGATCAGGCGCCACGGGCTGACCCTGATACTGCATGTTCTGGATGCGCTTTCCTTCAGGCGCATAGTAGTGGATTTCGTAGTACAAACCGTAGATTTCATCGGTGTAGTAGCCACCGCCAAGGTAATCGGGGTTCGACGCACTGGTGTAGTTGGTGGTAGCATGCTCCAGCCACAGCCGCAGCTGTTCGCCGGTCATGTTCACGCGATAGAGCCAGTTTTCAAACACGTACAGCTGATACAGCAAACGCATCGGAACGTCGCCCGCAGGAATCAGGTCGCGAACCTCGGCGCCGCTGGTCAGAGGCGCGCAGATGGACAGCTGCGCAGGAACCGCAGACAGCTGCGCCTTGTTCAGCAGATCCATCAGCGCGGTGGGCTGCAGGGAGATGTTCTCATTGGAGAAAGCGCCGGTAGCAGTGCCAAGAGGCTGATCCAGATAAGCCTGCAGCTCCTCGTTGTAGGGAGCCAGCGCCGTGGCAACCTTCTGATTTTCCACCAGGCCTTCCTGATCCGCCAGGAAGCGGTAGCCGTTTTCAGCCGTCACAGGGGTCACAGTCTTGGTCGCCGGGTCGTAGGCGAGCTTCATGAAGCCCAGGCCTTCACCGGCGCCACCTGCCAGCACGGGCACAACCTTGCCCTCGGCATTGAGGATGTCCTCACGGTAGTCGGTCTTATGGAAGTGACCATACACAACCGCGTCAATCCCGGTAGTCAGGTTAATCATTGCGCGAACCTGGTTTTCGTAGTCCGCGGGGTTGTTGCCATCGGTAGAAACAGCGTCTTCCACGCCGGAGTGCGCCACGACAATCACCACGTCGCAGCCCTCCTGCTCGCGCAGGATCGGCACGAAGTGCTCAACCGTGGGGACCAGATTGCGGAAGTCGATGCCCTCATAGTGGGACTCAACCTCCCAAGCGGGGATGTTGGGCGTATCCATGCCGATAACGCCAACCTTCACGCCCTCAAATTCCTTGACGATGTAGGGGACGCCCATCCAGGAATCCCACTCGGTGCCCTTCGCCACAAAGTTGGCGGCGGACATGGGCACGGAATGCTCCTCGCCGTTGTCGGGGCTCATCACATACTCAATCTGACGCTTGAGAATCGGCAGATCGTTGTTGAACTCGTGATTGCCCAAGCACCACATGTCGTAGTCCATCAGGCGCAGCGCCTTCATCATGGGATCGTCCTTTTCAGGAGCGAAGTAGGAGTAGTAATAGGTCATGGCAGAGCCCTGCACGGTATCGCCGCCATCCACCAGAATGACGTTCTTTTCCGTAGCACGAACCTGCTCGATCATGGAAGCGATCATGGACAGACCCACGTTCGGGGAAGGTTCGCCAGTGGCGTAGTTGATGGGCAGCACTTTGCCGTGCACGTCGCTGGTCGCGATGACGGTAATCATGATGGGGTCCGCATTCTCTGCGAACGCCGCGCAGCCCACCAGGGGGAGAATCATGGTCAGCGCCAACAGAAGGGACAGGAGCTTCTTCATGATGGGCACCTCTTTTCCTTATTTCCCGCTCGAAGCAGGATTAAAATAATTATATTCCATATTCTTTCGTTTGTAAACAGTGCCGCCAGATGCAGACTTCGCCGCGCCAAGGAGTTGGTTTGTCGAAAAATGAATTTTTCGTCGAATTCAGTTGCAAATGCGGCAGATGAACCAATTGAAAGTCAAGTTTTTTGCAAGCCGCAGACAGTGCGAACGCCATTGCCGACAGCGAGATAAATTGCGCCGGTGTGGTGACAATAATATATTTTGTATTCTGTAATTTATAGGTGGCAAGCAGAAATCAAGGGTTGTCTCGGTATCTTCTTCTGCAAAATAAGGGGGCATGGGAATCTGCACCGTGCGGTATCATACTATTTCCGGATAAAGATAGGAAAAGGCGCGAACAGATGGCTCAGGTGAATCTGGAAATAGTATGAAAGTCAACGAGGCCTTGCAGCTCCCGTCGCGTCTGCGGAGACGATTGGGCGGTACAAAAAAACCTGCCCCCCGTCGTTGCCAGCAGAGAGCAGGAAACTTTCGTTTTTGGGAACGCTTACGCCTTCAATTACTTCAATTCCGCGAAGTACTTGATGGTGCGGACCATCTGAGAGGTGTAGGAGTTCTCGTTGTCGTACCAAGACACGACCTGCACCTGATAGGTGTCGTCGTCGATCTTCGCGACCATGGTCTGGGTAGCGTCGAACAGGGAGCCATAGCGCATGCCGATGACGTCGGAAGACACGATCGGCTCGGTGTTGTAGCCGAAGGACTCGGAGGACTGCGCCTTCATGGCGGCGTTCACGGAGTCAACGGTCACGTCGCTGCCCTTGACAACAGCAACCAGAATGGTGGTGGAGCCGGTGCAGACCGGGACGCGCTGAGCAGAGCCGATCAGCTTCTTGTTCAGTTCCGGGATAACCAGGCCGATCGCCTTCGCAGCGCCGGTGGAGTTCGGAACGATGTTCTGCGCGCCAGCGCGGGCACGACGCAGGTCGCCCTTGCGATGCGGGCCGTCCAGAATCATCTGGTCGCCGGTGTACGCATGAACGGTGGTCATGATGCCGGACACGATCGGATACTTGTCGTTCAGAGCCTTCGCCATGGGCGCGAGGCAGTTGGTGGTGCAGGAAGCAGCAGAGATGATCTGGTCTTCCGCGGTCAGGGTGTCGTTGTTAACGTTGTAGACGATGGTCTTCAGGTCATTGCCAGCGGGGGCAGAGATGACGACCTTCTTCGCGCCAGCCGCGATGTGCGCCATGGACTTTTCCTTGGAGCAGTAGAAGCCGGTGCACTCCAGCACGACGTCCACGCCCAGCTTGCCCCACGGAGCATCCGCCGCGTTCTTTTCGGCATAGATCTTGATTTCCTTGCCGTCCACGATGATGGAGTCTTCGGTCGCTTCCACGGTGTGCAGGTTTTCACCGATCTTGCCGCAGTAGGAACCCTGAGCGGTGTCATACTTGAGCAGGTGAGCCAGCATCGCGGGAGAGGTCAGGTCGTTAATCGCGACCACCTCGTAGCCCTCAGCGCCGAACATCTGACGGAACGCCAGACGGCCAATACGGCCAAAGCCATTGATAGCAACTTTCACTGCCATTGGAATATACCTCCTTTAGTCGTTCAAACGGGGTTATACTATTTCCAGATAAGAATGTGCCAAGATGCGCCGCGAATTTTTCACTCTGGCTAACGGGAGTGCAACGCAGCGTAGCAGCGCTACGCTAAGTGGAACGACCGGACGCCAGAGGGGAAAAGACGCAAGCAGCTGGCACAGGCGAATCTGGAAAGAGTATCATTTCCCACCTCATATTCTACCCAATTTGCCGCCATTTTGCAAGAGGTTGCGCAGGATTTCCATCACTTTTGACACTTTTTTGACGCTTTTTTTTGAAATTCTCTCATCCGTTCCCCTCTTCTTGCCCCCTATACCAATAAGAATAGGGGAATTTCTCGTCCGTGATGTCCAGCTGTTTGACGTTCAGATTTCCATTTTCGTCCACATCGAGATTGCCATACTCATCGTATGTCCCATACGGGCTGAATCCGCCACCGCCTTCGCTGTTTAGGAATGACAATGATTTGCAGAATACCCCGTCTGCAATTTCTACTTCGTCGTCAAACGCCATTCCGTAGCGGTAGGTCATGCCGTCGGTGCAGCGCAGGACGATTGTCGGAACGCGCGCCTTGCCGCTCCAGTAAAGATTGCTGTCCTCCAGCGTCTGCACGACGCTCCATGTGCCGTGATAAGGCTGTGCGCCTGCTATGTCCGAGGTGTAGAATCGCCCATCCGCGTCCAAACGGAGATACCAGTACCAGATTTCGCTGCCGCCGTCAAACTGCCAGCTGCCGACGATTTTTGCCTCCTCGTCCGGCAGTTCCACGTCATCAAACACCACGTCACGCTGCGGCACGAAGCCACGGGTGATTTTGCCGTCTACCGTCGCTTCAACGTAGATATACGCCCAGCCGCTCGGATGGCTCAATGCCGTCAGCTTCGTCCCGGCAGGCAGCTCCGCCTGATGGTATTCGCTGACGTTTGGGTCGTCGGTCAGATAGGTGTCAAACGCTGTCAGCATCGGCACGCGCACGATTTCGTCCGTCGTCTCGTCGCCATGATTGCCCAACTGCGCCCAGCCGAATCGGCTCGTCCGCAGGCTGACGCGGTACTCAATCAGCGACCAGTCGCCCACGGTGAGGTACAGCTTATAATCGTCGCCCGTGCTGACGGATGCTTTCCCCTTCGCCGCGCGGTAAGAGGACGTGTCCGGCGCGGAATACACGGCATAGGACTTCTTGCCGCTCTTCTGCCCCGAAACCACCTCCGGATACAAACAGGCAAAGTATTGCAGCCCTTCGTTCGCCTCGTTAAATCGGCGCACGTCGTCCGGGCCGCGTTTGGGCATGTTGTGGATGTTGAAGTTCTCCAGCGTGACTTCCACCGCCCACACAGCATTGTCGTCGCCCAGCGTCACCAGATAGAGGTATGCTGCTTTCCGCTCCACCTTCACATCGCCCATCTGCGCTTCCATCAGCGTGTAAAAGGTTCTCCCCTCATTGTTGTGCTGCAGCTCAAAATAGTACCTTTCGTCAATATCCGGGTACACCAATTCAAAGCCGTTCTTCGTGCGTGTGATTTTGGGATAACCCGTCTCGTCCAGTTCCGACGGCTGATAGACGGCAGTCGTCGAGAAAATAGCGTCCTTCCAGCCGTCTTTCACCTCATCCACCGCGACCAGCTGATTGTGATAGCGACTGGTCAGAATCGTGTGGGTCGTGGCGGCTTTTCTGTTGTAATCGCTCACCAAGCCGGTATACTCGTCGTAGTCATGTGTCTGCTCCACCATCGCCAGCAATTGCCCGTTCAGATTCCAGCTGTTTGCAGATGCGGCGGGCAGTGTCACAGCCAGCGTCAAGCACAAAATCAGCAGAATCCACCGTTTCTTCATCGTTCGCAGCTCCTTTGCATTATTGAATCGGCAGCGTCATTTGGCGCACGCTTCCGTCCGCCGTTGCCACCCAATTGCCGTATCTGTCCACCGCGCCATAGGGGACGTAGGTGCATCCGCCCTCCCCGTAGGCGAGATTCACCAGCGGCAGGGTCAACCCTTCGCCATCCTCCTCCGTTGTGGACACGATATAGTCCACGCCGACGCGCATTGTCATGCTGTCGCTGTAATTCAGCGCCAGGATGCTTTCTGTCGAAATCCAGAGGTTGTCCTCCCCAGCCATCGGATTCCGCACCACGCACCACGTTCCGCCGTAGGGCTGTGCGCCGTCGTCATCCGAGCAGTAGAAGCGTCCGTCCGCATCCAGCCGGAGATAGAAATAGCCGATTTCGCTACCGGAATACAGATACCAGCTTCCGACATATTTCGCCGCTTCGTCCGGCTGTTCCACATCGTCAATCACCACGTCGCGCCGCGGCACAAACCCGCACATCGGCTTGCCGTCCACCGTCGCTTCTACGTAGGCATATGCCCAGTCGTCGCTCACGCCCAGCAGATACCACATCGTCAGCTTCGTCCCGGCGGGCAGTTCCGCCTGATGGTACTCGCTGACGTGCGGATCGTCGGTCAGGTAGGTGTCATACGCCGTCAGCATCGGGATATGCAGGCGCTGGCTCTGGGTCGGCTGACCAATCTTTACCCAGCCAAAGCGGCTTGTCCGCAGGCTGACGCGGTATTCAATCAGCGACCAGTCTCCTTCGGTGCAATACAGGCGATACTCATCCCCCGTGCTGAACGACGCTTTCCCCTTCGCCGCGCGGGACGCCTCCGTACTCGGCGCGGCATAGACCGGGTACGACTGCTTGCCGCTTTTCTTCCCCGGAACATTCTGCGCGCCAATCCAGCCCACAGCGTCGTAATTCTCGTACAGCGCCATGCTGCTGTATACATCGCGCATCCGCCGCACGTCGCCCACGCCGCGGCGGGGCATATTGTGGATGTTGAAGTTTTCCAGCGTGACTTCCGTCACCCACATTGCGCTGTCTTCGCCCTGCGTTACCAGATAGCGGTAGGATTCCTGCCGCTCCACCTCCACGCCGCCCATCTTCGCATACGTCAGCGTATACGCTGTTTCGCCCCGGTCATTGTTGATGCGCTCAAAGCGATACAGTTCTTTCACCTTCGGATACGCCAACTCAAAGCCGTTATTGATGCGCGCGAGCTTCGGCTTCCCGGATGTGCTCTGCTCCGACGGCTGATAAACGGCGGTCGTCGAATAAATCACGCCCTCCCAACCGTCTGCGCCCTTTTCCGCCGCAATCAGCTGATTGTGATAGCGGCTCTGCATGATGATGCGCGCGCTATTCTCCTTCCGCGCATAATCATCCGCCAAATGATAATAGTCGTCATAATCATTCGTGTTCGACACAAGCGGCACCAAGGCCTCGGGCAAGCCCCAGCCGTTCGCGGAGGCAACAGGCATTACCATCATCATCAAGGGCAAAATCAGCAGAATCCACCGTTTCTTCATCGTTCTCAGCTCCTTTGGAGGTATTTCCCTACCTAAATAAACGCATCAAGGCGCAATTTCCCTGCGAAGTGCCAAAAATCTTGAAAAATGTTCTGCCAGTTCATTCTGAATCCATCTTTCTATGGTATGATGGCGGACGCAAACGGAAAAGGAGGGATTGAAACCCATGCTACGAATTTTGAAACACCTCAGGTGGAAAGAGTGGCTGCTCGTCGCCGCCTGTGTAGTGCTGATTGTGGGGCAGGTGCAACTTGACTTAGCCTTGCCTGATTATATGTCGGAAATCACCCGTCTGGTGCAGACGGAAGGCAGCCAGATGAGCGATATCCTGCTCGCAGGGGGCAAGATGCTGCTGTGCGCGCTGGGGTCAATGCTGCTGACGGTCTGCACGACATTCTTTACCGCACAGATTGCATCACGCTTCTCCGCACGGCTGCGCGGCGAAATGTACCGCAAGGTGGTCGGCTTCTCAAACGAGGAAATCAACCGCTTCTCCACTGCCAGCCTGATTACCCGCACGACCAACGACATTTCACAGCTGCAAATGTTTTTCTCCTTCGGGATGCAGTCGCTGATTAAAGCGCCGATTATGGCATTCATTGCCGTGGGCAAAATCAGCACGAAGAGCTGGGAATGGTCACTGCTGACAGGCGGCGTGATTGCGTTCGTGTGTGTGCTGCTGGTCTTCATCATGCTCTACGCCGTGCCGCGCATGAAGAAGATGCAGACGCTGACGGACAACCTGAACCGCATCACGCGTGAGAACCTGACGGGCTTGCAGGTCGTGCGCGCCTACAACGCGGAAAATTATCAGGAGGGCAAATTCGCCAAGGCGAACGAGGAAATGACCCGCAACAGCCAGCAGGCGAATATCGCCATGTCCGTCATGAATCCGGGCATGAATCTGGCAATGAACGGCTTGACGCTGGGCATTTACTGGATTGGTGCGGCGCTCATCAGCGCGATTGCGGTCACATCGCCCGCCGCGATGATGGAACGCATTGGGTTGTTCTCGGACATGGTGGTCTTTATGCAGTACGCGATGCAGGTCATCATGGCATTCCTGATGCTGGTGATGATTTTCGTCATGCTGCCGCGCGTGACCGTTTCCGCGGGCCGCGTCAATGAGGTGCTGGACACGAAGGCACGAATTGTGGACGGCAAGGAAACGCAGGGCAAGCCCGGAATGAAGGGCGAAATCGAGTTCCGCGACGTGTCCTTCCGCTATCCCGATGCCGACGGCGACACCATCCACCACATTTCCTTCACCGCACATCACGGACAGACAGTTGCCCTCATCGGCGCGACGGGCTGCGGCAAGAGCAGCATCATCAACCTGATTCCGCGCCTGTATGACGCAACAAGCGGGCAGGTGCTGGTAGACGGCGTGGACGTGCGTGACTACACGCAGGATGCCCTGCGCAGCAAAATCGGCTTTGTGCCGCAGAAGGCGTTCCTGTTCTCCGGCACGGTCAGCAGCAACGTCGGCTACGGCGAGGACAATGCGTCGGGCGCTGCCATCCGCAAGGCGGTTTCCATCGCGCAGGCGGCGGAATTTGTCGAATCCCCGGAGGTCGGGTATTCCGGCACGGTCGCGCAGGGCGGCTCGAACTTCTCCGGCGGGCAGAAGCAGCGTTTGTCCATTGCCCGCGCAGTGGCGCGCGACCCGGAAATCCTCGTCTTTGACGACTCCTTCTCCGCGCTGGACTACAAGACCGACCATGCATTGCGTCAGGCGCTCCGTGAGCAGACCAGCGGCACGACGAACATCATCGTCGCACAGCGCATCGGCACGATTCGCGACGCGGACTGCATCCTCGTCATCGAGGACGGCGCGATTGTCGGCAAGGGCACGCACCGCGAGCTGATGGAAAGCTGCAAGGTCTGTCTCTTATACACATCTCCGAGCCCACGAGACGCGTAGTAATCTCGT
>ENA-OYCD01000268-OYCD01000268.1-human-gut-metagenome-genome-assembly--contig:-NODE-268-length-12322-cov-4.674819_pt1 | contig 12322 bp, 9 predicted proteins | sample MGYA00244664_ERZ652869 | MGnify/ENA primary metagenome ERZ652869 (study PRJEB26926, sample SAMN06164849) | human gut metagenome | biome: ENVO:00009003; feature: ENVO:2100002; material: ENVO:00002003... | reverse complement strand
GTATAAGAGACAGATTCATAGCCATTTTGGCGGTCAGTTATATCGTTTATACGGCAAAGCAAATCCCGCTCGAAAAAGCGATTTCGGAGGTGCTACATGCGATGGCAAAAACGACTTAATATTGCGTTCACAATAGCACTTACCGTGGCGTTTTTTTTGCTTGGAGCGTTCGTGTTCAGATTGTCATATTTACGCGGTATCGAGGCTTTAACAGACCTATTTAGCAGTATAAAATACTATCTCTGTAAAATACTCGACTTGCCGGCAAGCGAAACGCCTGCTGTTTCCGAGTTCTCTAAGGTGATTAAATGGGACTTGTTATTGCCAGACAATTTTGAGACGTTCGAGGCAAATTTTATAGCCTTTTGGAAAACTTTCGGCAGCAAAGAAAACATCCTTTCATGGCTCAAATTCACGGGTGAAAAGGCAGGTGGTTATGCGAAGATAATATTGCTGATTTTGCCTTGTTTGCTTGCACTGTTTATGGCGGTCAAAACCTTCTATAATAAGCCCAATACAAAGCACAACCATGACACCCTTCCACTGAAAATCTATAAGAAGATTACACTCTATTCTTACGTGCCGATACGAGACTTTTTGAAGCAGTATTATGAGTATGTGAAACAGCATTCCGCAATATGGATTGTTTGGCTTGTTTTGTGGGCTTTCAATCTAAATATCGCAAGCATAATAATCGCCTTTTTCGCCTACTATTTTTACTTTGCTGTGACCTTTGATTTCGGCTCGTTCTACGTGCAATTTGTCAAGGCGGTTATGGACTTGCAGGTGATAGTAAAATATGTTCCCTTTTGGGCAATTTGTATCGCTGCATGGCTTGGTTTCGAGCATTGGAGAAAAAATCTTGCGCTTGCAAAACTCAGACGAATGGAGATGTCCAACAGGGGTTTTATAAACGACCTACCCATTGTTTCGATGACGTGCGGAAGTATGGGTAAAAAGAAGACCACAATCATTACGGATATGGCTCTTTCGCAAGAAGTTATGTTCCGTTCCGTTGCTTATGATAAGCTGCAAAAGACGGACATGAAGTTCCCCAATTTCGGCTGGGTTGCTTTTGAAATGGAGCTTAGAAAGTGTATGGAGCACGGTGTTGTTTACAATCTCGCCACCATAAAAGAGTGGGTGAATTTGAAACGGCAAAGATACGAAAAGCACCACAACGACACTTGGCAACTCTTTGGATATGACAGTTGCAGGTATGGACTTTACTACACGGACGGACTAAGGACAAGTTACATATTCGATGTGCTTTCGACCTATGCGCAACTCTATTTCATCTACGTTATCCAAAGCAGCTTGTTGGTGTCCAACTATTCAATCCGCGAAGATAATTTGCTGATAGACGAAGGCAACTTTCCCATGTGGTCCAATGATTTCTTCAGAAAGGAAGAACGTCCGTCTCGCCACGCTCACATTTTGGACTTTGACGTATTGCGACTTGGGAAAAAGGTGATTGAAAACAACCCGAACGCAGGAAGTTTTGAGTTTGGTGTTGTGTCTATCACCGAGGTTGGCAAGGAACGCGGCAACAATCTGGAACTGAAAGAAGTCAAGAAGGGCACGGAAGAAACCAATCAAAAGAACGACTTGTTCAACTTTTGGCTTAAAATGTGTCGTCACAGCGCAACCGTTGACAATTATCCTTTTGTGAAAGTCTTTGCCGATGAGCAACGCCCGACGTCGTGGGGTGCGGATGCAAGAGATCTCTGTGACATAGTTCATATCGTGTCTTCCGGCAATAAGCGTCTTGCGCTTCCGTTCTTCACAATCGAGGATATGGTAAACGAATGGCTGTTTGGACGGTTTATGAAACTCTATTATAACTTCAGGTTTATTCGAGGGGATAACACCCTATTCATTTACTTGCTCAAACAAATTACAGCAGCGATATATAGGCGGAACGTGAAGATTTACAACACTTACGGATTCAGTATCTCGAATATTGAAAAGGAGCGCGGCACTATGGACGGGAAAGCGGAAAAGAAGAAGTATTACGTTATGAACAAAAAGATTTATAGTCGGAGATTCTCGACGGACTGTTTCTCGGACTATTTCAATGACCTTGCAAGGAAAACCGGTGTTGGTTTGGAAGATTACCTTGAATACGAAACAGAAAAAGCGACGGTTGACGAATTGAAAATGCAGAACAGTTATTTCATTAACGCATTGTACAAGAATACCGATTCAAAAGAAAGTTCTGCGGACAATGAATAGAATGGCAATCGGTATCTCTTGTCAAGCACAAGGAGGTGTATATGCCATATCAAGAGGCAAAGGTCTATTGCGACGGCTCGCATTACATAGCGATTCCGCATACGACCAGAAAGACAAAACCAAGGATTACTCCGCCCGAAGAAATCATTGTCGTTGAAGAAAAGGATAAAAGGGCAAGTGAATCCGTCCCCACGGCTGAACCTGAAGCGACTTATGAAGAAGCAAGCGAATCCAAAGATTTAGCCGTAGAGCAACCCAAAGTTTCGGAGCTGTCAAAACGCTCCGTTACCAAAAAAGAATACTTTGAGGAGTTATATCTTCAAAGCCAAAGTATGCCAAAAGGCATGCGCAAAAATTATATCAAAAAGGAGATGCTGCCATACTTTGAAACAGACGAACAAGCCGAGGAATACGTTGTAAAAAACCTTCAACGAAAACAGCGGAATTTGATTGCAAGAAAAGTGCGGATGTGGCGAAAAATCAACCTGCAAAACTTCAACTATTTTTGCACTTTTACGTATGATTCTGCCTTGCATACCGAGGAGACTTTTCGGCGAAAATTGAAAAATTATCTTCGCAATTTGTGTTACAGAAAAGGCTGGAAATATATAGGTGTTTGGGAACGGTCGCCGGAGAAAAACAGGTTGCACTTTCACGGTATATTTTATATCCCTGACGGCACGATGAGAGAACTTGTGCCGATCGAAGATTATAACCTAAATACACACAAAAGGCAGATAACATATCAAAACATAGACTTTAACTCTCGTTTCGGTAGAAGTGACTTCGTTGCGATCAACTCAAAACTTGATCTCGGAGAGATGATGCAGTATATTATCAAGTACCTTGAAAAGACCGGGGAAAAACTCGTGTACTCAAAAGGGCTACCGCAGTTTTTCATATCCGATATTATGGACAAAGACGTTGCCGCCACAATAGGAATCGAAGATAAAAAGTTGCTTCTTTTTGACGACTTTTCTTGTTGGAATGAAGGCGAATATATTGGCGAAGTTTCGGCTGAAACAATAAGCAAACTCCGAAAAGTAAACTGAATGAAAATAAGCGTAATACAAGGCTTAAAAATGAAAAACCGCAAGTCGAAAAACGGGCGCATGACTGCAAGCGGTGTAGCGGCAGCATCGCCCTTCGACGCGCTTTCATTTTCCGAGTATAGTGAGTCGAGTTCAGTTGCATCGGCGTGTGCTTGTCTGGCGGAGCGAAGCGACGCCACTTGTTCAAGACAAGCACACGCGAGGATCTCAAAGTGTGGAAAATTATAATATCTTCACGTTCGTAAAAACTATATGTAATTATGTGTGATGGCAACATAGGGATTGATTTTTCACTGTATATGTGTTAAAATATAATAAAATATTTGTATAGGACATTTAAAATGACATTTAAAGACATTCCAATTGACATTTCCTATATTAGCGTTGGTGAAGATTCCTTTTCAAAGATACTAAATCCTCTTTTGACTTGCACGAAGATATATAAAAGAAGCGTGGGGTTTTTCAGCTCGTCCGCATTAAATTTTATTAGCGACGGATTATTAGAAATGGCTAGAAATGGCGGCAAAATTTATTTGGCTACTTCTCCGCGTTTGTCAGATGATGATATTTTTGCAATACAGAACGGATATGCGGATCGCGAAAAGATCAAAGACGCGTTTATAAATGATGTTCAGTCGACATTAAAAATTATTACGGATGACAATGCTCGTATTTTATATATGCTTGTAAAGGAAGGAATTGTTGATGTAAAAATCGTTGTTAGAAACACGGGCATTTATCATGACAAATTAGCATTACTGGAAGATTATGACGGAAATGTTATTGCTTGCGTTGGATCGAACAATGAAACCGCATCTGGATACAGTGGCAATTACGAAAAAACACGTGTATACAAGAGTTGGTTTGATTCAGAAGGTCGAATTGATGACGAAATGTCTGAATTTGATAGTATATGGGATAATAGCAATCCACAACTTTTTGTCTATGATTTCATGGATGCATTTGAGAAAGAGCTTATATCTCGTGTTGAAAAAAGTGGACATTATTCAACAACCACGTCGAAATACACGATGAGAGATTATCAAATAGATGCTCGTGCAAAATGGCTCGAAAATGACCATAAGGGTTTCTTTGTCATGGCTACCGGTACGGGCAAAACCATTACTTCTTTGTATTCTGTTCAGGATTTTATTCGAGATAATAAAGTATTCACTGTTATTGCTGTTCCATATAAACATCTTGCATCACAATGGGCTGAAGATGTTAAAGCTTTCTTCCCTGAAGCCTTTGTGCAAATAATCCATGGGGAAATTCCAGATGGTGAAACTAAAATTTTTGCAAGCTATTTACAATCGTTAAAGCAATACAAACCAATTATCATCATAACAACTATCAAGAGCTTTTTCTTAGAGAGATATGTTAATCTTTATGACAAAATCGATTATGAAAAATTACTAATAGTTGATGAAGCACACAATTTCGTTAATAAATTGAGCGATGAACTGAAATGTAAATATCCGTACAGATTAGGTCTTTCTGCAACTCCTGTTTTTGGAAATGATACAGAAAAAACTGCAGAATTGTTGAATTGGTTTGGTGGTCAAATCGTAGATTTGCCAATCGAAAAAGCACTTGGCAAATACTTGGTTAACTATGAATATCATCCAATATTTGTAAATGCGACAGCTGAAGATGAGGCTAAATTTGCAAAAGCAACAAAATTGATGTTGTCAGGTATGGATTTTGCACAGTCAAAAATTATTGATGAAGATAAATTCACGCTCGGATATCGTGGAAGACTAAGAGCCATTTCAATGGCTGAGGAAAAAATTGATCGAATTGAAGAGATCTTTTCCACCATTGAAGACAAAGATCACACCATTATTTATTGCAGTGATGGTAAATTATGGTCTTCTATAGGCGACAATACCAGTTCAAATGAAATACGTCATTTGGAGTATATTTTAAACAAGATAAATCAATCTTGCTTGAACTCCGTTGGATGCGGAAAGGCATCTAAGTTTACGGCAAGTGAATCCGTTGAAGAAAGAATGGCTCTTATTGATTCTTTTAATAAGGGATACATTGAGTATTTGGTTGCTATTCGCTGTTTGGATGAAGGAATTAATATTCCGTCTATAAAAAGTGCCTTGATTCTTTCTAGCAATGATAACTATAGAGAATTTGTGCAGCGTCGTGGACGTATTTTAAGGTTATATGGCGATAAAAAGTTGGCGCATATTTATGATGTTATCGTCCTTCCTTCTTTTGAAAATGATGCATTTGCAAGAATTGAATTAAGACGTTTCTTTGAATATGGTCGTTTAGCACTAAATAAAGATGTTCTAATGGATCAGTTGTCGTCTTTGTTGGAAAAATATGATTTGACACAGGATGACATTAAGTTCAATAATGATTATGTTTACGGAGGAGAATTAGATGATTGATAAGTTCACTAAGGAAAATATAACAGTCGATAGTTTTAAAGATTTTGTTTTAGAACTTGAACGAAACAATCTGAAAAACATCTCAAAAGAAGACAAAAAAACGATGGTAGCTAAAATCATCAGAACGTATGAGGAGGCAAATAAAGATGGTAATAAATAGTATCAAAATAACCAATTTCAGATGCTATTATGGCACAAGCTCCTTGTCTTTTAATGCTGATGGTAAGATTACCCTTATTTGGGGCGATTCTGGTTTTGGCAAATCATCGTTGTTGCAATTTTTCAGATGGATGTTCTATAATGATTATGATTTCGGTAAAAATGACGATAAGCCACTTTACAATATTGCCTCTTACAAAGAAAAACAGGCAGGGGAACATTTAGAGGTAAGCGGTCAAATTGACTTTACTCATTTAGGCGTTTCTTATAGACTTAATAAGTCGGTTATTTACAATGTAGCTTTTAAAATGCAAAATGCTACTGTTTTAAAAACTGACTGCAAGTTACAAATAATGGGTGCTGATGGTGGTTATCATCCTTACGAGGGGGATATTTTAAATATAATCAACACTATATTACCCAAAGAATTATCTCAGTATTTCTTGTTGGATGGAGAAAGATCCAGAGATATAGTTTTGAACTCTTCGGAACTTAGAAAAGCTATCCACTCTTTGTTCGGTTTGGACGCATACACCGAAGCATTATCTCATATTGGAGTAAGTAAAAACCAAAAAACTACAGTTTTGGGACATTATGCTTCTTTAGTGGCTTCAAATTCAACACAAACTATCAATGGAATGTCGATTGCTGATATGCAAGAAACTATTCAAGAACTTTATGAAGAAATTGAAACGCAAAAAGAAGAACGTCGCAACGTAATGGCAACCATTGAGCAAAAAAATGCACGTAGAGATGAAATTCTAAAAATATTGGGCGCTGTAGCTTCAAAAAACAATCTTGAATCTCTTATTAAAACAAAGCAACAGCTTATAAAGAACAACGAGCAAACAATATTATCCTTACAACATAACATTGGAACTCTTTTTTATAAAACATACCCATATCTCTTCCTTGCTCAAACCACAAGCCAGTCAAGCGCTATTTTGAGAAAGAAAAATCTTGAGTATGCAAGCAGTTATCAAAATGTTTTTGAAAACTTAAAGAAAGATTTGCTTAAAGAGATAATTAAGAAAGACATGTGCGTTTGCGGACGAGCGCTCGATGATGCTTCAAGAGATCGCATTAATGCCATTATAGACATTATGCCTCCCGGTTCTTATGTTTACGAATTTGGTCAATTCATATCAAAGGCAAAGAATCGTATAAAAGATGCGGAATCAGAAACCATGCGGTATGAGTCGTATACGAGTAGAATTGCACAACTTCAAGAAGAAAATTCTAAACTTGAGGATGAGATTCAAGAAAAGTTGGATGAACTAAAACGTTTGAATGATGCTAAAGATTTAGTTGTAGAACTAGAACAAATCAAAGCAGAAATTCAAACATTAAATATCGTGAAGGCAGGTTACGAAGGTCGAATTGCACAAAAAAAGCAAATCTATGAGAAATCTAATAAATTACTTAGCGAAGCATTGAGAAGTGCAAAAGTATCTGCATTCTATAAAGACAGATTGGAGTTCTTTGAGAATCTTGCAAAAATGCTTGCTGCTGAAAAAGATGCAAAAGAAAATCTGGTTCGCGTGACCTTAAATAAGTGTGTACGAGATATTTTCAAGAAATTAACGACACAAACTGAACTTGATGCAGACAAAATACAATTTATCAATGATGACTTTTCGTTGCGTACCACCTATTTGACAGGCGGTCAATTGGCTGTAGACGTTTACTCATATGTAATTGGTATAATCAAGGCCCTTCAAGAATGTCAAATGGAAAACAATGAGAATCCAATTATTGTAGATGCTCCGTTTGCTTTTACTGGAAATATTCAATCTGAACATATATTTAAAACATTCCCGACGGTTTCAAAGCAAACGATTCTACTAACGTTAGATTTGAACAAGATAAGAAAACTGTTGCCAAATACCGAGTTATATGATTTTTATATCATAAAGAATGATACTCAAGAAAAAGCAACTATAGTTAGAGGTGACGTAAATGCAATTAAGTTCTGATATTGAAATGAAACATCCCTTATGGGAACGTGCTGATAATGAATTGTGCTCTAATAATGAACTAGGCATTTTTAATAGACTTGTTGATGTTTTTGTTATTGCATGTGCAATAGGTATAAAAGATGATGTTTCTATAAGCGACAGCTCTTTACCTAATCCATTAGTACAACCGAAAACTATTGGTCGTAATACTCACCGAGAGAACCTTGATATAAGAGATATATTGGATTTTATGTTGCAAAACGCGCTCATTCACTCAAATACAATTGCTTTTGATGAAGACGAACGTTTAAAATTGGCATTTAATCCAGATTATGTCAATAAAAAGATTAGAGCCAGTGAGTTTTTGGTCGGTTTTGCAAATTATGGAATTGAGAAAATATTTGACGCAATATCCTCTTCCTCTTCGCTTGTTGCGGAAGCGGAATTGTATAAATTTTTTGAATCCTTGGCAAATGACAAGTACGACGAAATTCTAAAAACAATTACCTTGGATGAAGTGAAATAATTAAATTTTGTATGATTCAAATTTGATTGTTAAACTAATTTTTGTTTGACACCGTAGTGCTATTATGGTATACTTGCGTATATACGTAAGTATACCTTTTTATTTGTGGAGGTTTGGTATGGGCTTTCATTACAATTTTTCTGCTGTAAAAGGCGTTCAAGCAGGCAGGGATTTCTATATATCAATGGTTCCTTTAGGATTGTTGACAAAACTTTTTACAAAGGACGAGTGTGTTTTGCGTCCTGAGTACAGAGCTCAAAGAACAATTAATGAATTGCGTATTCCAGAAATAAGAGACTATATTTTGGATAACCCCTCATCCTATGTTTTTTCAGCTTTAGCTGCATCTATTGATGGAGATTTTCAGTTTATTAGTTCGGAACTTGATGAAAATATAGGTGTATTAAAAATAGATATGAATGCTGTTTTGCTAATCAATGACGGTCAGCATAGAAAAGCCGCAATTGAGGCAGCGTTGATTGAGAATCCAAGCTTGAGCAAGGAAACTATTGCAATTGTTTTATTTAAAGATGAAGGCTTAAAAAGAAGCCAACAAATGTTTGCCGACTTAAATAAGCATGCCGTAAAACCGTCAAAATCATTATCTACATTGTATGACGATAGAGATGATTTATCAAATGCTGTTAAAGATGTTGTTAATCATATCCCATTTTTAACAAAGTACGTTGATAAAGAACATGATACATTGGGTAAGTATTCATCGGCTCTTTTCACATTATCAAATTTTCTCCGGGCAAACCAGAGAATAATTAAAAATAGTCATGTTTCGGATTCTGATAGACATTTTTTACAGGAGTATTGGCATAGGGTTTTTAAGTACATTCCTGAGTGGGATATGCTAGAAACTAAGCAAATATATAAGAAGACTTTAAAAGAAGAATATGTGCTTTCTTTTTCCGTTGTCATGAATGCCTTTGGTCGCCTTGGTTATTTCTTCTATACTGAACGCATTAGCCTTGATAAATTAAAGAAACTCAAAAATATTGATTGGATGAGAAATAATGATGAATGGATAGGAAGAATCTTTAACTATCAAGGAAAAATAAACGGAAAAGAAGATGGCGTAATAAAAATATGTAATCTAATGAAGCTAAAACTTGGCTTGACTTTAACCAAAGAGGAGCAAGGAAAAGAAAATGAACTCAGATAACAAATTTGAAGTTTTTGAAAATATAGTTCAAGAAATGTTATTTGTTTACAAGCATGATAACAGACCGTGGTTGATTGGTTATAGTGGAGGCAAAGATTCCTCATTATTAGTTTCTCTGGTAGTAGAAACAGTCTCTCGTATAGCTCCGCAAGAAAGGACCAAGAAAATATTTATTGTTACATCCGATACTGGCGTTGAAAACCCCGTAGTTAAAAGATATATGCATTATTCTTCCAATAAGATTAATGAGTTTTCGATAAAAAACAATGCAAACATTCAGGCGGATATTATTTATCCTGACGTATCACAGTCTTTTTGGAGTTTGGTAATTGGTTTAGGATATCCTACACCGGAGCCTCCCGGATTTAGATGGTGTACAGAACGTTTAAAAATATTGCCAATGAATCGTTATACCAATGAAATAATAGATAAATATGGCGAAGTTGTTCTTTTGTTGGGAGTTAGAAAAGCAGAAAGTTTAACAAGGAAAAGAAGTATTACATCAAGAGAAATTGAAGGAAAATTATTAATCCCTCATAATGATATTCCGAAAGCTTATGTATACAATCCGTTAACGGAAATACCAAACGAACTTGTTTGGGAATATTTGCTTAAAGATAATGGATTTTCCGCTTGGGGTATTGATATGAAGTATTTATTTAGTTTATATCAAGGCGAAGCCATGGGCGAAGAACAAAGCGTTATAGGTCAAATTGATAAAGATAAAATTCCAGTAACCGGAAACTCTAGATTCGGTTGTTGGTGTTGCACGATAGTAAAAATAGACAAATCATTGCAACGATTCATAGACAATGGTTCGACTGAATTAATACCCTTGCGAGAATTTCGAAATTGGCTTGTAAGCGTTAGGCAAGATCCAGAATTTAGGGATAACAAACGTAGGAATGGTAAAGTATATCAAAAAGCCAATGGCGAGTATGGTTTTGGCCCTTTCAAAATGAGTGCTCGTCAAGAAATATTAAGACGACTTTTAACTTTGCAACGTGATACTGGGTTCGAGCTCATAACCAATGATGAATTAAAAATGATAGATACTATTTGGGACACCGAAGGTGATTTGTCAAGAAGAGCTCTAGTTGACATCTATTATGAAGTTTTCGGAACTCGTTTGTCCTGGGATGAATACAAGGACGCATTGTACGAAAAAGACATTATTGAGGAGCTTAAAAAGGCTTCAAATGATGCCGAAATTCCCTTTGAACTTGTAACAAAACTTATAGTAATGATCGGATCTAAAAAGTATATAGCAAAATCTAGTCAGTTGAAAAAAGAATTCGACAAATTGCTAAATCAAGAATGGATTCATTATGAAACAATAAAGGAAGGCTTAAAAGATGAAAATTAATAGAATTACGCTGTTTAATATAGGGCCTTATGCGGATATTAATTCTTTTGAGCTAGATTTATCAAAAGAAAAAAACATCGTTCTTATAGGCGGAAAAAACGGTGCAGGCAAAACCACCTTTTTTAAGGCTATAAAAACCTGTTTGTATGGATGTAAGGTTTGGGGATTTGATGCTCCGGGAAAGGAGTATTTTTCAATCGTTGGTGGACTGATGAATTCGAGGTCTAAATATGATAGTTCCTCTTCTGCTTATGTCGAAATTGAATTATACTTTAATGACGGAAAACAGGTAAATATTTATACGTTACATCGTGAATGGAAAAAGAACAAACAAACAATTTGCGAATATTTCCACGTTAAAAAGAATGGGTTGTTAATTCTCGGTCAGGAAGAAGATGATTTCATTAATTATCTGCTCTCTATTATCCCGCCGGATATGTTTAACTTTTATTTCTTTGACGGCGAATCAATTGCCGAGTTTTTCCTTGGTGCGGACGGCAATAAGAATTTTAGAAATGCTTTTCTAAAGCTTTATGGATTAGACACACTTTCGATAATGGTCGAAAATTTCAATAGACACATTAAGAAAAGTGATTCACAAAAAAGCGGATATGACAAATTTTTAGAAGCAAAAAAAGAATTAGAAACTCAAGTGCAGATCTATGAGTCGCTTAAAAATGAAATACTTGAAATTGAAAATAAAATTGATTTGTTGCAAATAAAAGCTCGTGCCCTTCAAAATAATTATTCTAAAGATGGTGGTATAAGCTTAGCAGAATGGAAAGAAATCAATACTGCGATTACGAAAGAAGAAAACACTAGAGATAATATAAACAGATGGCTTAAAGAAGTCGCTAATCATTATATACCGTTTATTATTATAGAAAAACAACTAAGAGTGTTGCTTTCAGAGTTGCAAGATGCTCAAGAAAACGAAAGAAAGAATAGTGTTTTGCAAACATTTTCCGACTCATCGTTTTCTAACGCTTTGGCAAATTATCTAATTAGCAACGGAGAGTCAACAATAAATGCTGACGATTTAATCGCATATTTATCTTCACTTATGTCATCGTCTGAAGAAAGTCTAAATTTTGGCTTTTCATCAGGTCAAATAAGTAGAATTATTGCTCAAATATACGAAAAACTGGATTTTGATAAAAATCTTATTGCGAAAGCCATTACCCAATTAAATGCATCCTTGAAAAAGAACAAGCAGTATAGGGAGCAATTAATGTCTACCTCAGTAGATGGCTATCAAAACTTTATTGAGGAAAAAGAAACTATTGAAAATCAATTATCCTCTTTATTGGTTTTGATTGAAAGAAAACGGGTTGATTCGGATAATCAAGCAGTAAAAGTTTCGGTTGCAGAAAAAGAATTTGAGAAAGTTAAGGCGGCTTATGAAGAGTTGTTGAAAAACAAATCTATTGCGAATATTTCAGAACGT
>ENA-OYCD01000213-OYCD01000213.1-human-gut-metagenome-genome-assembly--contig:-NODE-213-length-14995-cov-6.867068_pt1 | contig 14995 bp, 7 predicted proteins | sample MGYA00244664_ERZ652869 | MGnify/ENA primary metagenome ERZ652869 (study PRJEB26926, sample SAMN06164849) | human gut metagenome | biome: ENVO:00009003; feature: ENVO:2100002; material: ENVO:00002003... | reverse complement strand
TGTTTTTCCCGCTTCTTCAAGGGCGGTTGCCGACTTGAACAAAAGTCCGTTTTTCGCGCCTTTTCCGCTGCCGACCATAATGGCGACGGGGGTTGCAAGACCTAAGGCGCACGGGCAACTTATGACAAGCACGGATATTGCGTGCGTAAGGGAAGTCGCAAAGTTTTTCGTGACGGCAATCCACACGATAAAAGTAACGATTGCGACGCAAATGACGCTTGGCACGAATATTCCGGACACTTTATCTGCCGTTTTTGCAATCGGGGCTTTTGAAGCGGACGCATCCTGCACAAGTTTGACGATGCGCCCGAGCGTGGAATCTCCGCCGACGGAAGTGGCTTTTGCGGTGATATAACCGTTGACGATCGTCGTGCCGGAAATAACCTTATCGCCGATGGATTTATCGACGGGCATACTTTCGCCCGTTACCGCCGATTCGTTGACGGAGCCGCTCCCCGACAATATTACGCCATCCGCGGGGAAGTTCTCGCCGGGGCGTACGACAAACGCGTCGCCCGTCGAAAGTGAAGACAGCGGAATTTCTTTTTCTTCGCCGTCCTTAATAACCCTTGCGGTTTCGGGAGCAAGGTTCATCAATCCTTTTATCGCGGACGTGGTTTTTCCTTTGCTGTAAATTTCCAGCGTTTTTCCAAGGGTGATAAGTACAAGTATCATCGCCGCCGACTCAAAGTACAAGGTGTGCGGAAGATGATGAAGATATGAGGTATTTACGCCTGCGCGGATCATAAGCGCGACGCTGTATACGAAAGAAATGCCGCTGCCCATCGACACAAGAGTATCCATATTCGGCGCGCGGTGGAAAATCGCCTTTGTGCCGCTCACGAAAAACTTTCCGTTGATGACAAGTATGACGAAAGAGAACACAAGTTCGTATATAGCGATACCCATCGGGTTGCCGTTCAGCGCGCCCATATCCCAGCCGAACATAACGCCGCCCATCGAAACGTACATAAGGGGGATAAGCAGGACGGCGGACACGGCAAGGCGGATTATCGAGCGGATAAGCGGATTGACTTTTTCCTTTTTTTGCGATTTATCGTTAAAAAGAGCGGCTTTATACCCCGCGCCCGAAACGGCACGTTCGATTTTTTCGGCAGTGGCAGGCTCGTCAAAGTCGACGACCATCTGATTTGTGAGAAGGTTCACGGCGACGTCTTTTACGCCGTCAAGTTCCCTTACGACCTTATCGACGCGCGCGGCGCACGCCGAGCAACTCATACCGTAAACGTTGAATTTAAGTTTTTCCATAATTTAACTATTTCAGTTTTTTAATGAGTTCAACCGCCTCGTCAAGGATTGAGGTGTTTCCGTCTTTCACGTTTTCGACGACGCAGGTTTTGAAATGGTCGGACAGAATTTCATACCCGAATGCCGACAGCGCGCTTTCGGCGGCGGACAACTGCACGAGTATGTCGCCGCAATAACGATTGTCGTTCAACATATTTTTTATGCCGTTTAACTGTCCGATTATGCGGTTTAACCTGTCGTTCAGGCATTTGAGAGATTTTTCGTCGCGCGGCGTGTGCTTCTTACGGCAGCAATCGACGCACGACATTTCGGCGCATTTTACGTTTTCCATTGTTTATTCTCCGTTAATTTTCAATATACCCTATGGGGGTATTTATATAGTATAAAACCATATTTTTTATTTGTCAAGAGCGGCGATATTTGTTTTTTGCAAATACTATACAAAAAGTTGAATAACGAAACAAAAGGCGTTTCGGGCGGTTTTATCGTTGACAAATATGGTTTTTGGTTATATGATAAGGTATCTAATAATTTTTATTAGAGCACGCACGCGTGCATACGCGATATATTACTTGAAGATAAGAGATACAATGAGAAATAGTAAAAAAACACTTGGCACGCCGATCGACGGTTCGTTGCCCCTTGAAGTAAAAAATCTTTTCAAAAAGTACGGCAAAAAATCCGATTATGCCGTAAAAGACATCTCTTTTTCTTGTGCGGAAGGGGAAGTCGTCGGTATCCTTGGCGCAAACGGCGCAGGAAAATCCACCACTCTTAAATGTATCACGGGAATGATTCCGTTAAGTTCCGGCACGATAACCGTGTCGGGGTACGACGTGTCGAAAAATCCCGTGGATGCAAAACGCAATTTTTCTTTTGTCACCGACAATCACACGGTGTTCACAAAAATGACGGGTATGCAATATCTTTCTTTTATGAGCGACGTTTACGGCGTGCCGTACGAAAAGCGCGACGAGAAAATCAAGGAGCTGGAAGGGGTATTCAAACTCGGCGACAGCATAAACAAACTTATTTCGGGATACTCCCACGGAATGAAACAGAAAATATGTATGATGGGTTCGCTCATTCACGAGCCGCGGTTGTGGCTTCTTGACGAGCCGATGCTTGGTCTCGATCCCCGTACGCAGAACGCCGTCATAAACTATATGCGCGAGTACGTGCAGACGGGCAAAACCATTTTGTTTTCGTCGCACAATCTCGACGTCGTGGAAAGGGTTTGCGACAGGGTGATTATAATTGCCGCGGGCGAACTCAAAAAAATCATCGTCACCGGAAAGGACAAATTCGACGGCGACGAACTTATCGAAAAGTATTACGATACTAATAAGGAAGACTGATGCTGGGCGTACTTCTGAAAAAACAGATGACCGAAAAGTTGTCTTATTTCAAGCGTGACAAAAAACGCATCGATATCGTCGGCGCGTTGCTTACGCTTGTGATGACGGCGTTTATTATGTACGTCGTTATCGAGGTGTTCGGCGCGTTTGTCGCGAAATATACCGAAATCAGGCTCAACGGCGTACGCGACGTGCACGCGCGGCAATATGAAATAATGACGTTCGTGTACGAATTCGTTTTCGCGGTCGACGTTATCGGCGGCGTCGTAGCAATAAACCGCGCGATTTTTGAAAGCGACGACAGAATGATTATCCAGACTCTTCCCGTAAAGGCGTCAGACGTACTGTATTCAAAAATCATTTTCATTTACGCAAAACAGGTGTTGTCGGCGTTTGTGATTCTCGTGCCGTTCGTGGCGGTGTTCGCAAGCGTGACGAAGCAGGGCGCGGGATACGTGATCCTCGGGCTGCTTGCGGCGTTTATTATTCCCGTTATGTCGCTTTCGGTGTCGAGCGTGCTTGCGATGCCGTATTATTACGTCAAAAAGTTTTTCTCGTCGAAGTACGTTTGCCTTCTGGTGATAGTAACGCTGGTGCTTTTTGCGCTGTTTTATTGCTATGCGACGGTGCTCGACTTCTTAAAAACCCTTATGTCAACGGGCGAAATCAAGTTTTTCTTTTCCGAAAAGACGATGACGACGATAATTTCGTTGACGAAAAACCTTGTCCCCGCAAACTTTATCGCGGCGTTCACACTGAAAACGGACGTCTGGAAAAACCTGGGGATAATCGTGGCGATAACCGTCGCGACGGGCGCAATCGGCATTCTCATAACGTCGCTTTTGTACAACAAGGCGATGAAAACGCGCGCGACGGCGGGCGCAATAATGATTTTTGCAAAAAAATCCGCGGCAAGAAAACTCCCGCCGTTTTTAAGTCTTTTGAAAAAGGAATTCAATCTCGTGCTGTTCACGCCCGATTACGCAGTGCAGTACTTCACGGTGGCGGCGATAATGCCGCTTATGGTATATTTTTGTATGGGCATTGGCAAAAACTTCCTGACGTCGCTCGTTTTCGTTCAGAGCGATTTCGAGCTGGCGATTTTGCTCACGGTGCTTTTCGGAGCGCTTACTAACACGTTCTGCGCGACGAACGTCAGCCGCGACGGGAAGTCGTTTTATGTCGAAAAGACGTTGCCGCTTTCAATAAACGAGATTATGGGCGCGAAAATCGCACTCAGTTTTGCGGTGGCAGTCTTGTCCGTCGGCATTGCGGCGACGGTGCTTCTTGCAAAGAAATACGTGTCGGCGGGCGAAGGCGTATTCGTGTTTTTCGTCGGCGCGATGATGGCGTTGTCGCAGATACTGTACGCCACAAGAAAGGATCTGAACAGTCCTCAGTTTTCGCTGGAAGAAGACAACGTTGTGAGGGAAAGCAACAACAACGTGTCGATAATCGTCGTGCTGGGGCTTGTGTCCGCGATGCTTCTTGGCGGAATACCCCTTTTCGTCAACGTATTGTCGAACGTCAGGGGCAAAGATATGCGCTGGTTTACTTACGTTTTCGTGAGCGTGTGCGCGGTGGCGGAGTTTGTCGGCTCGCTTTTATATTACCTTATCGGGATAAAAGCCCGCTTTGACAGAGTAACGGAGGGGGATTGATATGAAAAAGAAAATAATCGCGCTTATAATGATAATACCGATTGTATTTCTGATCGCGCTGTTCTCCGTGGGGAAAGCGGCGGGCGTTTACGCGGACATTCCCGTGACGGGCATACAAATCACGACGCAGAACGAAGACGGATTTATCGACGTGGACGTTGCCGATTACGACCCCATCGCGTTTTTGGCGCAGGTGCAGCCCGTCAACGCAAGGAATCAGAAATATTCGTTTGAAATATCGGGCGTCGGCGGAGACGAAGCCCCTGAAGGTTTTGAAATAATCGACGGAAAACTTCATATAGATAACGTAGGAAAGGTGAAAATCACGGCGATTTCCGCCGAAAAAGGATTTAAGGACAGCGTTATAGTTTCCGCATATTCCACGAAAGTGTTAAGAATTTATCCCAAAGTCAACGGTGATGAAATCACGAGCGACGTAGTTTCGATAGACGGCGGCGAAAACGTATTTTCCGCAGAACTGTACCCCGAAAACCTTTCGGGAGAAACAAGGATATTTGAAGAAATCGGCGACAATCACATTCTGAAACTCAACGCCGTCACGGGCGTGGCGCAGGCGCTGTTTTCGGGCGAGACGCAGATCAGAATTACTTGTCCCGAAGGACGAGAAGGGCTTGAAAAGGTTTTGACCGTCAAGGTCAACGTCGATACCGACAGCACGGGCTTTGCGGTCAACGGGAAAAGCAGCGGCGCGAAAGTCACCGTGAAAAATAAAGCGACAACGGCAAAACTTTTCGTCGAAAGCAAAAACGACGCCCTTGAAATATCCGACCTTACTTTGCCCGAAGGCGTCACGGCAAGCGGAATCGAAAGGATTTCCGAAAACAAATTCGTATTGACCTTGTCTTTTGACAAAGAATTTTCGGACGAAGAAATTTCGGGAAAGGTCGGCGCAACGGACTTCTCTTTGGAGTTTACCGAATATAACCTTGACGTGCGTACGTCGTATTATGACGGCGAAGGCGACGAAATCAAGCAAAAAAACAACACGAAAGTCACCTACGTCGCATATTCCGAAAGCGATGACGACGCGGACGTGAACTTTGAAATAAGCGACGACACAGACGTAATAACCCTTGAAAAACACGGGCGGTTTGCAACTATTACCGCAACGAAAAGGGGCTCTGCCAAAATCAAAATCACTGCCGAGCACGACGGAAAAGTCATCAAAGAAATCGAAAAGACAATCTGCGTCGTGCCCAACGTGTATTCGATGGAGTTTGCGGACAGCGCAAAAGAGTACGGCATCGAAAACATACTGACAATCGGCGGCAAAAACCCCAAAGGAAGACAGGACGCAAGGACGATTTTCGTAAGGGTTGTCACGGAAGCGGGCGCCGAAACGTTCACGGACGAATTTCTGAAATTTATGAACGTCGCGTTTTCCGATGATAATTCGCTCTTTTCCTGCAAGACGCAAACGGCGACGAACGCCGACGCGGTTGCTGCGGAAATCAGGGCGACGGGCACGGGGCTTACCACGCTTAATGCGGAACTTAAAAATTATAATCAATACTTCGGCATGAACATCTGCGCGAAAATCAGACTTCGCGCGGTCAAAGACGGCAGAAACGTCGGCAATTACGAGGAACTGAAAACGGTGACCGAAGCCGGGCATATCGTCGTGCTGACAAGCGACGTGATGCTGGGTGTCAAAAACGACGGCACGGCTATGACCGAAGACGAACTCAAAAAAGACGTCAAAAAATTCACAACCACGTACGACAAAACGTATCTTGATAACATCGGCGAAAACGACGAAAACAAGAAAGTCCAATATCTTATCGAGTTCAAAAACCACGTTTACGGAAACGGCTTTGAAATCAACGCCGACAAGTTCACGCAGTGCAAGGATGCGACGGGGGTTCCGAAAATTTTCAAAGGGCCTTTGAATTTCGTCGCGATATCGTCCGCAAGCGTCAAGGGACAGGACAACATTTCTTTCCTTGTAAGGACGGACAACGTGCTTATAAACAACGTCGTCTTAAAAGGTTGCAGCGACGATAGCCTTCTTGAAGAAGACGGACAATTCAACTTGTCGAAACTCAACTACGTCGGCACTACGCTTGAAATCGCAAAAAGCGCAAAACTTCTGAACAGCCGCGTGTCGAACGGGCGCACCGTCGTCAGAATTTTTGCGGGCGGATCCACAATGGGAAGTCCCGTTGTTGAAGACAAAGCGGCGTTTAACGTGCAAGATGAGAAGATAAACGTGCATATTGAAAGTTGCGTGCTTTCAAACGCGCGCGAATTCATATTGAAAATCGGCAGTAACCGCGCGCTGAAACAAACAGACGAAGTGCAAAGATTCCTTTTTGACGCAAACGGAAACAAATATTCGCCTTACGATGAGAAAAACAAGACGGACAAATACTTCAACGACAATTATCTTATCAACGACGTTACGCTCAAAAACTCGGTGCTCGAAACGTCGGGGTTGTTCTCGGTCGGTATGGAAACGCACTTCTCGGGCGAATTCTTGTTAGGCGGCACGATAACGACGTGGAAAGATTGCGCGGCGACTTCGTATGCGTCGGCGCTTCGCATTGTCGGCGACGTGAAAATGCTTGACTGGAAAAACCTTTCAAACGTCGACAGCAGCACGCTTATCGAAGTTACCGGCGATGCAAATCCGTGGCTTTCGATGAACGTTGCGGAAATGATGAAAGAAGTCGCAAAGGTAAAGGAGGAATGCCGCGATATAATCCTGAACGTCGGAGGGACGGAATACGTCCACGGCGGCATAGCGTTTTACGGCGGCGGATATAACTATTCGTACCTTGACCTGACGGAAGCGAACGACGAAACAAAGCAGTTCGGCGTGTACGACGTCAATATCTCGGTGCTTGAAAACAGCAAGGACGAGAATATCCGAAATCAGGGCAAAATGTTGCCTTTGGCTGCGGGCGCGGGCGATTTCAGATTTTACCTTTATAATAATAAATCGAGTAGAAACCTGTCATGGCAGGAAAGCATAAAAAACCAAGAAAGCCAAGGGATGAAAATTCATCCCGTGGTAGCGGAGGATGTTAAATGAGCAAAAAAGGATTAAAAACAATGCTCGTGTGTATCGTGCTCTTAATCGGGCTTGTTACGCTGTTTGCATGCAACAAAAGCGATGTGGCTGACAAAGACGGACAAACGAAAGTGATTGTGAAAATCCAAGACGAAGACGGCAGCATTTACAAGGAAAACGTCGTGTTTTCCGACTTATTCACGCTCAGTCTTCAAAAAGAAGGATACACCGGAAGACTGTATCGCGACGCGGACTTTTTGAAGCCGCTTACAAAGGATTCCAAAGTCAAAAACGGCGATACGGTTTACGTCAAATGGACGATCAATAAATACACCGTAACGTTTATGGACGGCGAAAAGGTGCTTGAAACCTTTACAAACGTCCCGCACGGCGATACCGTAACCGCACCCGAAGTCCCTGAAAAGGACGGCAAGACTTTTTCAAAATGGGACAAAGATTTTTCAAAGGTCACAAGCGACCTTACGATAAACGCGGTGTACGACGTCGACACGTTCACGGTGACGTTTAAGGACGGTGAAAAGGTGCTTGAAACCCAAACGGTGGAATACGAAGCCGCCGCGACCGCGCCGAACGTGTACGATACCGCGACGAAAAAGTTCGTCGGATGGGACAAATCGTTTGACAACGTCACAAGCGACCTTATCGTCAACGCAAAGTTTGAAACGAAGAAGTTCACGCTGACGTTTATTAACTTTGACGGCACGACGGTTTACACGGCGGAGGTCGAGTACGGCGCGTCCATCAGTGACCATTTTGAAACGGCAGACAGCGCCGCGACGTACGACGCTACAATTCTTGATTACGACGGCTGGTACAAAGCGGACGGAACGAGAATCGACGAGCTCGATTTGCCGACAATGCCGGCTGAAAACTTTACGCTTACGCTGAAATTAAGCCTTATAGATTCCGCAATCGGCGATTTCAAGGTTAATACCCCCGCGGACTTCACGTTTACGGAAAGCAACACCGCCAAATTTAGTGTAATGCCGAACGAGGGCACCACTTTGCACGCGGGCGTTACTTATAAGTATATATGGACAATAAATAAAGATAACGTTTTTTATAAGACGGAAGAAACAACCGAATCGTCGCTCACCCTTCAAAACCTTGCGGCGGGCGAGTATCTGGCAAACGTCAAAATCGTCGCGTCAATGGAAAACTGCGGCTCTGTCGAAAAAGACTTTTCGGCAGGCGAAACTCTTATCGTATCCCGCGCGGACATTTCGGACATTACGGTAACGGGCGTCACAATGACGTACGGCGATAAAACCGCAAAAATCGGAATAAGCGGACTTCTTGCGGACGACGTCGTAACATACGGCACCGACGGCACAACATTCCCGCTTCAAAACGTCGATTTGTCGGCGCTCGACTGCGGCGAATACGATTACTTCGTAAGAGTGTACAGGGGCGACAACTACAACCCTTACACGTCGGGAAAAATCACGGTAACTATAAATAAGGCGGAAGTTTCCGCCACCGTTACGCCCGACGATGACACGTTGACTTACGGCGACAATTTGCCGAGCCTTACCGCAGCCATAAACGGCGAAACGTACACTATCGACAGCGGCAAATACGAATTGCACCTGGGCATGACCTCGATAACGGGCGACGTTGCAAATAACGTCGGCACGTATAATATCGAAAACGTGGATATTTCGGTCTTACGCGCAAAGTATCCCGAAAAGAATTACGATATTGCGCTCACAACCATCGGCACGATTACGATTAATAAGGCGAACCTTGCGGTAACCGTTTCGCTGGACAAAACCGAACTTACGTACGGTGAAGATTCGCCAATAATAAGTTATACTTTTAGCGGGTTGAAATCTTCGGACAAGGAAGATGACTTCACGATTACCAAAACGAAATTTGCAGAAAAACTCGATGCGGGTACGTATACGGCGACCGTAACGGTTTCGGGCGACAAGACGAAGTTTTACGAAATCAACGTGAACACGGCTGATTTCACCGTAAAACAAAAGGCAGCGACAATCACGATAAACGAAATTAAAGATATCGTTTACGGCGATAAAGTGCCCGTTTTGTCTGCAACAGTCGACGGAGTGCTTGCCGGTGACAGCCTTTCTTACACGCTTGAAACCGGCTATACGGTCGGCGCAAGAATCGGCGAATATACCGCAAGCGTTGTGTTTAATGCAGAAGCCGCGGAAAACAAAAACTATGCAATTACCGCACCCGACACAACGTTCAACGTCGTCCAAAAACCGCTTACGATAAAACTCAATAATACGGCGACCGTTGCGGTCGGAAAAACATACACGGTCGAGGCGGAACACCTGGAAAAAATAGGACTTGTTGCGGGCGACACCGTCACGGGATACGTCACGATAACAAAGGACGTCAAAGGCACATATTACGCAGACGATTTCGACAAATCCAACCTTGTCGTTATGAACGCCGATTGCTACGATATTTCGTACGAAATGAGCGTTACGTTTATAGAGGTCACCTTCGCAATAGATTTCGCGGACGTTACGCTGACGTACGACGGGCAGCCGCACGGCGTTTCGGTCAAAAAGACCGACGACAGCAAAAACTACACGATAACGTACGGCACGACCAAAAACGATTGCACGCTTAATAATTCGCCCGAATATATAAACGCAGGCGCATACACAATATACTTTAAGGTTGTTGACAACGACACCCTCGCGGAGCATGTCGGATATGTTACGCTTACGATAAACAAGAAAGCGGTCACAGTAAAGGTTAACGATGTCACGATAACTTACGGTGATACGCCCGCATTTTCGTACGCCGTCACGGGGCTTGTAAAGGGCGAAACGCTTTCGGGCGAAGCGGTTTACAGCGGCGCAGGCACGGATGCCGGCGTATACGATATTTCCGTTTCGGGACTTACCGTAAGCGATAATTATGCGGTGACTGTCAAGACCGGCACACTCACGATAAACAAAAAGCCCGCCACTGTCACTTGGAATATTGCGGAAAGTTACGTTTACAACGACGGACAGACTTTGCCCACGGCAACGTACGACGGCAAAACCGCAAACCTTATATTCACAAAAGACGGCAAGGCTTGCGAGTTCAAAAACGCGGGCACTTATACGGTAACCATTAAGGAAGACAAAAACTATACCCTTTCGGGCGAAACTACAAAAACAATCGTTATCGAAAAAGCAACGTATACGTCTGTTACCGCGCATGAAGCGCTTTCCGGCATATACGATCCCAACAAAACGCTTGGAAATTACACGCTCGCAGAAGGATTTACCTGGGCTGACGCGAACGAAACCCCCGATTGCACAAAGACGGTGTACGAGGCGAAGTACAATAAGGACCCCGCAAACTACGAAGATTTTGTAACGACGGTAACGCTCGTTCTTCAAAAGGCGACGGTAGCGCTCGCACAAAACCTTTTCGAGTTTAACTTTGACGGCGCGTCGCACGAAATAAGCACGACCGTGAAGTACAATAACATCGAAGTAACGGAGCCTTACACCCTGACGTTTGAAAAGAATATGTTTTCTGCGGCAGGCACGCACAAAACAACCGCGACGCTTACGGCGGACAACTTCGCTTTGTCCGACAACGTCGTTTACGTAAAGGTCAAAGGCGTGAAAGTCCGCAACAACTATTACACAATCGAAGACGCACTTGACGTCGCGACAAGCGGACAAACGATTTTCGTCTTGAACGACACGACGTTTGCAACGCAAGAAATTGCAGGCGTGCTTTACAACGACGTAAAATTCAAAACCGTCAAAACGGGCGTAACGCTGCTTCTGCCGTTTAACGAGAACGACACCGTCGGTCATATCGGCGCGGGCAAAGAAGGGAGCGATAACTACAAGGCAACCGCCGCGCTTATGGGAACCGCGAAACTTTATAAAACGCTCGTTATCCCCGAAGGCATTGAAGTTATCGTCAAAGGAAATCTTATCGTCGGCGCACAAACGGGAACAACAGCTGCGGGCGGAGTGCAAAACGGAGTAAGGGGCAACTATTGCGAAATAAGTTTAGGCGGCACCATAACGCTCAACAACGCAACGCTTGAAGTGTACGGATATATCAAAGGAAACGGCGAAATTACCGCAAACAACACGACCGTGATTGAAAATCTGTGTATTACAGGTTGGCTCGGAGGAAGAGAATCTGCGGGAAGATATATTGGTGACGGAAAAATATTAGCTTTTTCAACAAACGTAAACAACCCTGTGCAATTCCCGTTCAGTCGTTATGAATTGCGTAGTGTACAATCATCAATAACTTTGCACAAAGGTTCAAAACTTCAAGGCTATGCAAAAATAGCAACAAGCGCAATAGCGGGTATTAAGGCACAAATTAACGAAGCGTGGCTCCCGTTCGCGTCTTCTGACAGTAACGAGTCATCGGGACTTGTCAGAATGAAAAGTTCGGACGCAAAAGTTGTAAAAACGTTCAAAGGCGACAGAGTAGGTATCGAAACGTATGGCTCGGTGGAAGACGGATATACCTCGGTTACGTTAGAAGTAGTGAACATGACAATAAGTATGACTTCTGAAAAGGTATTTTTCCCGATTTGCGGGAAAACCGATATTGTCATAAAATCCGGAACGTTCACTCAAAAATATAAGTACAAGTTGATGCCCGGTTCAAGCCTTACGATAGACAATGGCGCAACTCTTAATCAAAATGGAAGTATAGTTGTGTATACCGGAGATTTCAAGGATGTTACCGATACGCATTATCCGTCAGGGTTAGGTGATGCAATATTCACCGTGAACGGTACGTTAAACATAAACGGAGCATTCGGTGGAAAAGTATTGTCGACAACGGCAGGGAAAGTTATTGTCGGCGCAAAAGCGACAATAACGAACGTTTACTCGCCGGAAGGAAAAGGAAACGTAAGCAACGCAATGATAACGAGTTACACACGGCTTGATGAGACGATGACAACCAAATCGCTGGTGTTTGTAAATGCGGGCAACTCGACGGTTGCGGCGGTGACAAACAGAACCTATAATTACAACAACGGAACGTGGCAATAACCGCGCCCCATCTCAAAAAACAGAGTATGCGTCCGAAAGGGCGCATATTTCTTTGAAAATCGCTTGCAACTTTTCCCCCGCGGTGATAATATATCGTGAGAAAATTCAAGGTTAACCAATGAAAAAACCGCTTAAAAAAATCCCGAAGACCGCGGAACTTATGTGGGTGCTGGGCATATTCCTTGTCGCGCTTGGCGTGACGATGAGCAAGAAAGCCGATCTCGGAGTTTCGATGATTGCCGCGCCGACGTTTATCGTGTACGAGGCGATAAGGCCGTTGTGGGCAGTGTCGGTGGGCACGGTCGAATATCTTGTGCAGGGCGCGATTCTCCTTATAATGTGCGCCGTCGTGCAGCGGGTGAACTGGCGATACTTGCTGGCGTTTGCGGTGGCGGTGATATACGGCTACGTGATGGACATGTGGATGCTGGTTTTCAAAAACGTCGTGCTCACAGAAGCGTACTTAAAATGGATTATGCTTATCGCTGGCGACGTGATGACGGCGGCGGGCGTGGCGTGCTTTTTCAGGACGTATATGCCGCTTCAGGTGCACGAACTTTTCGTTGCGGAACTGTCCGACAGATATTCCCTGAAAATAAACAGGGTGAAACTCGTTTTCGACTTATCTTTTCTGGTGCTGTCCGTGGTGCTTGCTCTTACGATATTCAGGGACGCGAATACCTTTGACTGGAAAAATATCGCATCGACAAGTTATCATAGCCTGGGGCTTGGGACGATTGTCACGACGTTGATAAACGCCCCGATAATCGCGGTAATCGGAAAAGGGCTTGACAAAGTTTTCGACTACACCCCGCTTTTCCCTAAACTTGAAAAGCTGATAGGCCGCAAAAAGAAAACGGACGCGCCGACCGAAACGGAACAAAATACCCCAAAAAACGAACAAAACCCGCCATCGGACGAACAAGCCGCAAACGAACAAACCGCAAACGACGAGAAAGAATAAAACCTAAAAAACCCTCGCAAAATCGCGAGAGTTTTTAATTTGAAAAATCTTCCGAGAGTTAAAATCCCCCGAAAACGGGGAAATTTAGATGAGATTGTGTTTTTCTCGGCAGGTTCTGAAAATTCCTAGTGTACGCGTCGCACACTTCGCTTTTGAAATCACGTTATCGGGAGCGATAACGCTCACTCTTTTGCTTGTGTGCGCCTTTTCCCCAAAAGTACAAAAGTATCTTTTGGGGTCCCCTTTTCTCACGAATTTTCGGGTTCTGCCGAAAAGGCAAAATATCGCTAAATTTCCCCGTTTTCATCTTGACGTTTGTTTTCTATGATATTCAAAACTACGGTTATCGACGGCACGATTACCGCAAACAGGCAAAGTTCGACAACGGTATTGATTGCAACCACGCTTGACAAAAGCCACTTAAAATTTATGACAAGTCCGTCGTAGTTTTTGCCGTGCGCGAATGCCAGAAACATTGAAAGGAACAATATCGTGTTGGTGATAACGCCGCAAATCGTTGAAAAACAGCCGATTGCAAAGTTCACGGCGCGGTTTTGTTTTTCGGTGCGCGGTTTTGTCGATTTCGCCGCCGCCTTGCTCAGCCCTTTGTATACGAGCGCGCAGACAGTGCCGCACAATATGCGCGGAAGCACCGATACGAGCGGGTTTATCGCAACGGCGTACATGGGAATACTGCCCGAATAAATAAGCGCGATAAACAAACTTACAAGCCCGAATACGCCGCCCGAGATCGCGCCGAATTTCACGCCGTAAACCTGTCCGCAGACGAAGACGGGAATAAGCCCCAGCGCAAAACTTATCGGCAGCCCGAATTTTTGTATGATTTCCGCAAGAGCCTGCAACACGACGACAAGGGCAAGCGTTATCCCAAGCGTCGCGATTTCTTTGTTTTTCTTGTGATTTTCAACGTTGTTCATAAACGTTATTATACAAATATTTTCAAAAAAGAAAAGCAAAAGCGCTTACAATTTATTCAAACGTCGATGTGGAGTTCAACAAAAACGCTTTTAGCTTCTCGGTTTTGGGATTGTCGAAGATTTCGTCGGGCGTGCCGTATTCGGCGACTTCGCCGTCCGCCATAAACACGACGCGGTCGGCAACCTTTCTTGCAAAGTCCATTTCGTGCGTTACGATAATCATTGTACTGTCGCCTTTAAGCCCCTTTATGACTTTCAGGACTTCGCCAGTAAGTTCGGGATCGAGCGCGGACGTCGGCTCGTCAAAGCACAAGATATCGGGGGAGAGCGCAAGGGCTCTTGCGATTGCGACGCGCTGTTGTTGTCCGCCCGAAAGTTCGCAAGGATATGCCGCGCATCTGTCCAGAAGCCCGACCTTTGAAAGAGTCTCTTTCGCGCGGGCGTCGATTGCCGAAAACTCGGCTTCTTTAAGTTGCTTTTTTTGCAAACTCAACGCTTTACCGCGCACTTTTTGCTGTTTTAACTCCTTAATTTGCTGCTTTATCTTGTCTTTTGCCAGTAGTTCCGCAGATATTTTCACGTTCTTCAAAACGTTCATATGCGGGAACAAATTGAACTGCTGGAACACAAGTCCGAAGTGCAACCGTTTTTTCCGAAGGTCGTTGTATTTTTCGTTTTTGTCGCTTGCGCCGTCGAAAAGAGTTTCGCCGTCAACGATGATTTGTCCGTCGTCGG
>ENA-OYCD01000210-OYCD01000210.1-human-gut-metagenome-genome-assembly--contig:-NODE-210-length-15064-cov-4.024719_pt1 | contig 15064 bp, 5 predicted proteins | sample MGYA00244664_ERZ652869 | MGnify/ENA primary metagenome ERZ652869 (study PRJEB26926, sample SAMN06164849) | human gut metagenome | biome: ENVO:00009003; feature: ENVO:2100002; material: ENVO:00002003... | reverse complement strand
GTGTAAACGCTACGTGGGAAATGTTCCGCGCTCTGTCCGCCTGTCTGCCCGACGACAAAACTCTTGCGTTTGTCGCGGAAAAAATGTGCCGCGACGTAAACGGAAAAGCGTGGGGCTTCCCGCTCGAGGACGAGGTGAGCGGCAAAATCACCCACAGCATAGGCGTGGTGAGCCTCAAAAACGGCAATCTCAAAATCAAGCTGGACGTAAGGTATCCCGTCACCTACAAAGACTCTTTTGTCGCGGAAGCAATGAAGAAAAACAGCATAGACAGCTTCAAAATAGAAGAGGGACACATCAAGCAGCCTTTGCACGTAGACGCCGACAGTCCCCTCGTCAAAGGTCTGTTGGAGGTTTACAACAAGGAAATGAGCTGCGACGCCAAGCCCATCGCAATCGGCGGCGGCACCTATTCGAGAATGCTGCCCATGTGCGTTGCTTTCGGTCCGTCTTTCCCCGGCGACACGCAGGTGATTCACGAAATAAACGAATACGTGTCCATAGACAGGCTTATGCAAATGGCTCATATCTATCTCGAAGCCTTCGCAAAAATGTGCGGCTGAAAAATCAAAACAAACAAAGGGAGCGTTTTCCGCTCCCTTTTCTTAATTTTCAACGAAATTTTAAATCTTTACGTGCTTACCCTTTTTTGCAAGCAGCCAATTCATAAGAGTCATGAGCGCCAGCCAGACAACGCCTATTGCCAGCGCAAGCGGCACAGAGGTTCCCGAGCCAAGCACGGCCTCCATTGCAAATCCGAAAGCAAGACTGAGAACGTAAGTCAAAAAACAGCTGCCGCCCCACCAGGTGAACAGAGCGAATTTGCATTTGAAGCCGTCAAGCAGTCCCAGCGCGCCCCAAAGCAAACCGCCTATTCCCGCGCAGAACACGCAATAAACGGGAGTGCAGCCGCGCTTTGACGCGATAAAGCCCAGAAAAGTGATTAAAACTACGGAAACGAGCACGAAGCCCGCCGACAGCAGCCAGAACAAAAGCGTTTGTCCGTCCTCCTTTATGTCGCGGAAAACGCTGCCCAGCAGCAAAATTCCCGCCCAGCCGATGCCGCCGACTATGCCGCCTTCCAAAACCCATTCGCTTATCCCGAAGCCGTTGTGCTGATAGACCACGGTAAGCGCCGCGTAAGCCGCCGCAACTACGGCAAGTCTGCCCCATTTGCCCGTTTTGACAAAGGGAAGCGCCAAAAGTCCCGCAAGTCCTATGTTTTGAAGAGTGTCCCAGGCAAAGCCGTATTTAGACGTTTCGTACAGAATTTGCGTGCCGAAGGCCTGTCCGATTTTCTCGCCCAGCCCGCACAGCGCGAAAAACAGCGCCGCCAAGCCCAAAGCCGCCGCGATATATCTGAACACCGCGCCGCACACCTCGCCGAAACGACGGTTTTTGACAAACTGACTTACAAAAAGAACCAAAAGCGCGGCAATGAGCACAAAGGAAGCCACGCCGAAAAATTTGTCGGCAAACTGCATTTCGTTCCACTTTCCGCCGAACATATCGGGCAGGCAGGACACGCCGTCGACAACCGCGCCGAAGCCCGTCAACGCGGCGAACCGCACTCCGAGCTGAAAGCAGGCGCGCGTTGCGCCGTACATTTGTTCCCTGCGCTTGAAGCTCGAACAGAAGGTAAGACCGATGACGAAAATAAACAACGGCGCGAACACGTCCGCAAACGCTATACCGCTGTAACCGCCGTTGACAAAGTGCGCGTTGCCCGCTACAACCTGCCAGCCGGACGCACCGTGCCCGTACAGTCCCGCGATTGCCTTGAACGTGTCGCCGAACATGGAAAGCAGCACGGAACCCACCATAATGAAAATGCAAATTCCCCTCATTCGGTCGATTGACAAAACGCGGCTGTCCGCGCCTGTCGGAGAATCGGTGTTTTTCTCCGCCGACAAGACGTTTTCGTAAACCTCGCTGTTTTGTATTCCGTCGTTTTTCATATCCTTTAATTTATCTCTCCTTAAAAAAATTTTATACCGACTGCGCCTTTTACGAGCAAAATCAGATTTTGTTTACCCCCGTTTTTTTCGCCGCAAGAGCGACTGCCTCCGCCACTGCGGGAGCCACCCTTTTGTCGAGCGCGTCGGGCAGGATATATTCCTCCGACAAGCCGTCCGCGGCAAGTCCGGCTATGGCGTGCGCCGCAGCCACCTTCATTTCCTCGTTTATTTCGCGCGCCCTGACGGCAAGAGCTCCCTTGAACACTCCGGGAAAAGCCAGCACATTGTTGATTTGATTGGGAAAATCGCTTCTTCCCGTGCCTACGACGCGCGCGCCCGCGGCTTTTGCCGCGTCGGGCATAATTTCGGGCACGGGGTTTGCCATTGCCATAACAATCGCGTCGGCCTTCATTGAGCGGACCATATCCTGCGAAAGAATATTCGGTGCGGAAACACCGACAAAAATGTCGGCGCCTTTAACCGCGTCGGCAAGCGTTCCTTTGCGGTTTTCTCTGTTTGTAAGACGCGCTATTTCGCCGAAGCGAACGTCCCCGCCGTGCTGCTCCCTGTTGATTATGCCTGCTTTGTCGCACATAATTACGTCGCCCGCGCCCGCCGAAAGCATAAGTTTGGCGATAGCCGTGCCCGCGGCTCCCGCGCCGCACACCGCGATACGGCAATCGGAAAGACTTTTGTCCACGACCTTAAGCGCGTTGAGGCAGGCGGCAAGCACCACTATGGCGGTGCCGTGCTGGTCGTCGTGAAAAACGGGTATATCGAGTTTTTCTTTCAGCTTTTTTTCTATTTCAAAGCAGCGCGGCGCGGAAATATCCTCCAAATTTATTCCGCCGAAGCTGCCCGCAAAAAGCGAAACGGCGGAAACTATCTCGTCGACGTCCTTGCTCGACACGCACAGAGGAATCGCGTCCACTCCTCCGAACTCCTTGAACAGCACGCATTTGCCCTCCATGACGGGCATACCCGCGAGCGCTCCGATATCGCCAAGCCCGAGCACCGCGCTTCCGTCCGTGACCACAGCCACGGTGTTGAAGCGGCGCGTCAAGGCAAAGGACTTTTCGGGCTCGTCCCTGATTTCCAGACACGCCTGCGCCACTCCCGGCGTATAGGCAAGCGACAAATCCGTTCTCGTTGCAAGCGGCACTCTCGAAACCATTTCTATTTTGCCCCGCCACAACTCGTGCATTTTTAGAGACTCTTTCATGTAATCCATTTTTCGTTTTCCTTTTAAGGCTTAAAACGCGGTTCGGACTTGCGCCGCGCTTTTGCCGTTTTATATTATACAACCGCTTTATTCCGAGGTCAAGCGCGGAAACGCTTTCTTCGCGCAAGCTAAAACGTGTCAAACCTTGACTTTTGGGCAATCATGTATTATCATAAAGTTTATGGACAATATAAGCGTAGAAAAAAAATGGAACAAAATCTGGCAGGAGTCCGGATTGTACAAATTCGACAAAAACGACACCGCGCGCAAGCATTACGTGCTGGAAATGTTTTCCTATCCGAGCGGCGCAAAGCTCCATGTAGGGCATTGGTACAATTACGCATTGAGCGACAGCTACGCGCGCTTCAAAAAAATGCAGGGCTTCAACGTATTCGAGCCTATGGGCTTCGACAGCTTCGGACTGCCCGCCGAAAACTATGCGATAAAGACGGGTATACACCCTCAGGATTCCACGCTTAAAAATATAGAAATCATGGAAGAACAGCTCAAAAACATGGGAGCAATGTTCGATTGGGACGCGGAAGTCAAGACCTGTATGCCCGACTATTACAAATGGACGCAGTGGATGTTTTTGAAGCTGTACGAAAAGGGGCTTGCTTACAGAAAGGAAGCGCCGGTAAACTGGTGCCCCTCCTGCAATACGGTGCTTGCAAACGAACAGGTTTCAGACGGCGAATGCGAGCGTTGCCACAGCACGGTGGTGAAAAAGAACCTGACTCAGTGGTTTTTCAAAATTACCGACTACGCGCAGGAGCTGTTGGACGGTCTTAACGCACTGGACTGGCCGGAAAAGACCAAGCTGATGCAAAAAAACTGGATAGGCAGGTCGGAGGGCGGCGAAATAGAATTTGTCGTAGACAATGCCGACAGGGACGCTTTCCGCGTGTTTACGACGCGCGCCGACACGCTTTTCGGCGTGACATACGTCGTTCTCGCGCCCGAGCATCCGCTTGTCGACAAGATTACCGCGCCCGACCGCAGGCAAGCCGTCGAGGAATACCGTCTTGAAACATCCAAGGTCAACGAAATAGAGAGACTTTCCACCGCAAAAGAAAAAACGGGCGTTTTCACGGGGGCTTACGCCTTCAACCCGATAAACGGCGACAGAGTGCCGATACTTATCGGCGACTACGTGCTATACTCCTACGGCACGGGCTGCGTTATGGGAGTGCCCGCCCACGACGAAAGGGATTTCGTGTTCGCCCAAAAGCACGGCTTGCCGATTAAACGCGTCGTTTGCGGCGCGGAGGGAAAGGACGACTTGCCCTTTACCGAATACGGAGTCATGACAAACAGCGGCGAATTCGACGGCATGACAAGCGAGGAGGGGCGCCGCGCGGTTGTGGAAAAGCTGGCGCGTAAAAACAAGGGCGAACTGAAAGTGAATTACCGTCTGCGCGATTGGCTTGTTTCGCGTCAGAGATATTGGGGCGCGCCCATACCGATAGTTTACTGCGAAAAATGCGGTACGGTGCCCGTACCGGAAAAGGAGCTGCCCGTGCTGTTGCCCTACGACGTGGATTTTCGTCCCGACGGCGAAAGTCCTCTCAAAAAGCACAAGGGCTTTATGAATACGACCTGCCCCCGCTGCGGCGGCAAAGCCGTGCGCGAAGCGGACACGCTGGACACCTTTGTGTGCAGCAGCTGGTATTTTTTGAGATACGCGGACAGTAAAAACGACAAAGCGCCCTTCGACAAGGAGACGGTAAACAAAATTTTACCCGTAGACAAATATATCGGCGGCGCGGAGCACGCCTGCATGCACCTGTTGTACGCGAGGTTTTTCACCAAAGCGCTAAGGGACATGGGCTACCTCAATTTTGACGAACCGTTTTTGTCTCTCGTGCATCAGGGCACCATACTCGGTCCCGACGGAACCAAAATGAGCAAGTCCAAGGACAACGTAATCAGTCCCGACGATTGGGTAAACCTTTACGGCAGCGACGCGCTGCGCGTTTATCTCGGCTTCGGCTTCAATTACGTCGAGGGCGGTCCCTGGAACGACGACGGCATAAAGGGCATAGTAAAATGGCTTGAAAGGGTGGAGCGCGTCGTACTCAACGCCTGCAAAAACCGCGACGCGGGCGGAAGCGGCAGCGGCAGCGACGACGGCGAGCTTCTCTACGTCCTAAACTCCACAATCAAGGCGGTAACCGACGACTACGACAAATTTTCCTTCAACACGGCGGTAGCAAGGATGATGGAGCTGGTAAACGCCATGAACCGCCTTTCCGACAAGGGCGGCGCGAGCGGCACGGTTATGGCGGACTGCGCCAACGCGCTTGTCAGACTGCTTGCCCCTCTCGCTCCGCACATCGCCGAAGAATTGTGGGAAAACATCGGAGAAAAATTCAGCGTTTTCAACGCGCCTTTCCCCGTGTGCGACCAAAGCAAGCTCCAAAAACAGAGCGTTGAGCTGGCAGTTCAGATAAACAGCAAAATCAGAGGCAAAATCAACGTAAGCGCCGACGCGGACAAAGCGGAAATAGAAGCTGCGGCTTTGAACAATCCCGAAATCGCCGCGCTTCTTGACGGCAAAAGCGTCAAAAAGGTAATAATCGTACCCAACAGGCTTGTCAATCTTATAGTTTAAACGATTTAAACTGCCGCAGGCAGCATAAAATAAAATTAACATACGGAGGTTTCTCAAATGAAAAAAGCATTGCAAAAAATCGCCACCGTAGCATTGGTCATCGTCGGCTTTCTCGTCACGCTTTTCCTGCTGCTGGTGACGCTCGGTGCGTTTGACTTCGCCGCCTACATAGACGGCAACCGCGTAGTGCACAGTCTGGTTATCGTGCTTGCAATCATCTACACCGTGCTCGGCGTTTATCTTGTAATAGAAATTTTTGCGGGCGACTCGGGACTTTCCACAATGGTGCTTTATTCCGACAACATGAACGCCGTTTCCACCACCTCCCGCGTGGTGAGGCGGCTTGTAAGAAAGGCGGCAAAGTCTTTGGACGTGGTAAGAGTCAAAAAGCTGATAATCACTCAGGACGACAAGCCCGGCTTCAAGCTTGGAGTTCAGATAAAAATCAGCGGGCAAGAGGTAAGCTCGACAACGGAAAAGCTGCGTTATCTCATAGCCACCGCCTGCAAGGACGTCTTGGGAGTCACGTTCAACTCCATACACATCAAGGTAGTAAAACTCGAAAACTCCTACAAGCCCGACGTAGAGGGCGCGGAGAAATTCGCAAAGGCCGAGGAGCAGAAGGAAATGTGCAAGGAAGCCTGCGAGCTTGTAAGCCCCCCTCCGACGGAGGAAGCCGCAGACTTATTACAGGCGTCCGAAACGCTTGAAAACGCCGCAGTCGCCGCATTTGAAAACGACGACGCCGAGCAGACGGAAGAAAGGGAGCAATCCCAAGCCGAGTCGGCAACGGAAGAAACGGGCGAATCGGAAACGGAGGAGACGGCAGACTGACCGCCCGACACTAAAAACAGACAAAAATCCGACGCGCGCCGCGTCGGATTTTTTAAAACAAATTTCCGTACAAAACAAAACAGACCTTGCCGCTTGAAAGCAAGGTCTGTTTTGTTCCCCCGAAAAACTTTTCGGGTATAAAAAGGAGTAGTATTATTGCGCTTTTTGCACCGTGTACCACACAACGCCGTTTTCGATTTCCTGCTCTGCTATCTCGTATCCCTCGGGGACGGTTGCCAATTCTCCCGTGTTTGTGGTTCCCGGCTTGTAGCCCTTGAAGGTACCGCCGCACACCACATAACCGCCTTTGAAGCCGTCCTGCACGTTGAGCACAAAATATGTGCCGTTGTAAGCCGCCTCCGTCTCGAACACGCCGCCGTTGATTGTAACCGTGCTTTCATTCGACGAAGTGCTGTATATCAGGATTACCGAATTGCCGTTTCCCGCCGAGTCCGCCGACGTGTAGAACGTGCCGCCGTTGATAATCAGATTTGCTTCGCGTCCTACTCTGACCGCGTAGTTATTGTCCTTGGAGGACAGATTTGTTCCGCCTGTCGTGTCGGTGTTTTCCACTCTGCCCGACTTGTCTTCGCTGCTGTCGTTGATTATCAGAGTGGCGTTTGCCACATACAGCGTGCTGCAATTTTTTCTTTTGACTCCCTCTCCGTAATGCAACGAAAGAGTAAAGCCGTTTAGGTCAAGCATCAGGTCAACGCCGTTGATATACAGTTCTTCTTTCAAATCCACATCGGCAGTCAGTCTGACAACCGAGAAGCCTTGCGCAGCCGCTATCGCTCCTCTCAAAGCCTCCTCGCTGCCCGCTTCATACACTTTGCCCACCGTGTACTCCGCGAGCGAGTCGTCCGTAGCCGCCTTGCTCACAACCGCTTCATAGCCGTCCGCCACAAAGCTGCCGCCGAGCGCGTCGTCGCCGTCCGCGGGGTTTTGTCCGACAAAGGTTCCGCCGTAGACCTTGATATAACCCCTTGCTCCCGTCGTCTGCTGCACGTTGAGCACGAAATATTTGCCTTGATATTCTTTTTCGCTAGCAAACCTGCCGCCGTAAATATTGACAGTGGAGTTTGTTCTGATTGCCACTGTGGAGTTGCCCTCGCCTTGCGCGTCGCCTCCGACGTTGTAATTGCCGCCGTAAATATCAAGCGTGGCTCCGTTTTCGACGCGCAGCGCCTGATTGTCTCCTCCGCTGCCGCCGTAAATGCCGCCCGTCTGTTCTTTTGACGAGTCAATCAGAGTGACTTTCGCGTCGGAGCCGCTGACAACAACGGCGTAACCCGTGCCGACGTTTGAAACGGTAAAGCCGTTGAAGTCTACGGTGAGCGTGCCTGAAACGACAAGTCCCGTCGCGGCGCTACCCGCCTCGCCTACCTCTACGTCTTTGAGCAGAACAACCGTTTTGCCGTTTGCTTCGGCGTTTTTGACGGCGTTTTCAAAGGTATCGAACCATGCGTTTGAAACGCGCGCCTCGTATGCGCCGTAATCGGCAGTTTCGTCCGCCGCCGCGCCGTCAACCGTGACAGACGCGCCTTCCGCCGTTGTGAAAACGAAATAGAATCCGTTTTCTTCGGCGTCGGTTGAGGACGGCTTGCCGTTGTAGAACTTGCAGCCCGACACAACAACCGTGCCCGTCGTCTTGTCGGTGTCGCCGTTGCCCGTCACGGCAAAGGCAAAGCCTTCGGTGCAGCTTCCGTTGCCGTTTTTCACTGATAACTGTTCGGCCGTGCCAATCAGCGTGCAGCCCGTGATTGTTGCGTCGGTGTGTTTTACTTCAATCGCGGTCGTGCCTGTCACCGTGCTGTCTGTGATTGTCAGCTTTTGTCTGTTTCCGGTGGCTACCGAATTGGAAACGTATATACCGACGTCGCCCGTCGAGACGATTGTCGAATTGTTGATTGTGATTTCCGCAGGGGAGGTGCTGCCGTTCATGTAAACCGCACTGTAAACGCCCTCTATATAGCACTCGTCAAGGGTAAGGTAAATCCTGCCGCCCGCCGAAACGCCGCTCATGAACAGAGGAGCGTCCTCGCTCGTTACGGTTACCTTGCTCATGGCAAGGCTGCCCGTGCCGTGCACTCTTATGCCCCAATAAACCGAGCCGCCCGTTTCGTCGTTCACCATGTTTACCGTTCCGTTTTTGAGGACGAGCTTGCCCGCGTTCACTGATATCGCTTCTCCGTTCTGCGGATTGCTTCCCGTGCCACTGCCCGTATACAAAAGCGTTTTTCCGTTGAGGTCAACCGTGACGGTTTTGCTTTCGTCGTCAAGCGTAACGAGATACTCCGCGCCCGAAGCCGACAAATCCTTGGCGACGACGACCGTTTCGTCGTCCTCGGCGGCATCCACCGCCTGTTGCAGCGTCATGTAGTAACGCGTGCTTTGGTCGTCCTCGATTGTCGCCTCCGCGCTGTCGACAATGATTTCTCCGTTATAAACAGCGCTCTTGCCCAAGGTGATTGAAATCTTTTCAAGCGCCTCTTTGCCGTTGTTTTGCAAATTTGCCTGATAGAAAGCTCTTGCTCCCTGCAACGTGCCGCCGTTGATTTCCACGCTCAAATCAAGCTTGGTTGTGTGCTGCACTGCCGCGACCGCCGCGCCCAGCGTGGTCGCGCCGTTGCCGTTGGGGTCAGACTCGAACGGGTCGCCGTTGCCTATCATTGTGCCGCTGTTGACAACCAGCTTGCCCGCGCGCATTTCGATTGCCGTTGCGCCTTCAATTTCACCGCTGTTGACGGTCATCTCGCCGTACTGAAGATGATATATCGCCGTGAGCTCTCCGCTGATTTTGCCGCCGTTGATTGTTATGGAAGTGCCGTGACTATTTCCGTTGCCCTGTATAGCAGCATAAGTGCATTTTGAAGTGATGTCCGCTTCCGTCACAAGAACCGCATTCAAAACGTTGTTGTCCGTTTTGTTTTGAGGTACAAGGAAAACAGGCACATATGTGTGGGAAATCACCGCAAGCCCGCTTCCGAGTCTAAGCGTCGCGACTTTGTCCTGAGACAAAGGCTCTATTCTAAAAGCGAATCCCTGACTCGTCGCATTGACGTCAATAAGACCGTTGTCCACCGTCAGGCTTCCCTCGTTAAGCCAAAAAACCTTTTGTGCGGCGCTGTAAATGCTGTGACCGTTCATGTCAAGCGTCACAACCGCGTCGCGCGCCAAAGTCAGACTCATCTCCGACCTTGCTTCCTCGGTTCCGAAATCGGCGCCGAGTACGATTGTCAGGTTGCTCAGAGCCTCGTTGGCAAACAACGCTGCGAGCTGCTCCGCCTCGGTAACATTTCCGTAAACCCACTCGCCGTCGCCCTCGATGCTTGTTTGCTCGGCAAGCTCGCCGTAAACCTCTACTCTGCCGTTGTTTACGATTTTGCCTTCCACTACCGCGCCTCTTACCACCAAAGTCGCGCCGGCTTCAATCACAAGCGTATTGCCGTCGTTGAGCCAGAACGCTACGTCGCTTTCGACGGTCAGCGTAGCCCCCGCTTTAATCGTAAGCGTGCCTTCGGCTTTGACGTAAAAATCTTGGTCTACAATCGCCGTCAGGTCGCTTTCGACAGAGTAATTCTCGGTCGTGCTGTTTATGTCGTACCATCTTTCGTCCTGCACTGCATAGGTGCCCTCCAACGGCTCGCCGAAGTCCACCGTCAAAGTGTCTATGCCGCCTCTGAGGACGAAAGGAGTTTCAAAGCTCTCGTCGATTTCCCAATTAGAAATACTGAAATCGTTGGCTTTGTCTTGGGGGTCGGCTTCCGTTTGCGCGAAATACGTATTGTACAAACTTACCAAAGCCATACCCATGAGATTTCTCTCGGTTATGTTACTGCTTTCGATATAACCTCCGCTTACGGAGATTTTGTTGCCGTACGAGCGGACGACAATACCGCCCTGCCACGCGCCGGTTTTGCCATCCTCGACGGTTGTCAGCATTGTGCAGTCGGTAAAAGTCAATTCCGCTCCGTTGTAATCCTGCTGCACAACGACAATGCCGTATCCCTCGTCGGAAATGGACCTGCCCACAAGCTCGGCGCCCTGCGCGTTCACAACCGCACCCTTGTTGCTCTTGATTCGGTCGACCGTCCAGCCGTTGGCGGTGAACATAATCGCCGCCCAGCCCTGAACCGTGCCGCCGTTGACAGACAGCTCGACGCCGCTTGCGCCGACAGTCACGCCGTAATAACGGGCTACGATTTCACTGCTGTTTATGACAACCGATGCGTTGTCGGCAGCAATCGAAACGCCTCTCTTGACGTTCGATATGCCTGTGTTGTCCAACGTGAGCTTTGCGCCTATCGCGGCGGAATCAAAGTAAATTCCGTTGTAATCAATTTTGCCTTTAAGAGCAATGTTTTTGAACGAAACCTCTATGTTTGCGCCTTTTATCGTAACAAAATGCGCGTCCGCATTTACCGTGAGGGTTACGTCCGCCGCCGTGCCGACAACGGAAACGGAGCTTGTGATTTCAAAGGGAGCGACTTCAAACGACGCGCCGATTCTCCACTCGTCGCCGTCCTTTTGCTCTGCGACGGCTTGACTGAATTCATCCGCGGTAGCAATCGTCTTTGCCTTTGCAATCTCCGCCATTTTCGCCTGCGCCGCGCTTACCTTGCCCTCGATTTGCGAGACGTCGGTCACGGTTGCAAGCTTGGTTTCAAGCGCGTCCAGAATGTCAAGGATTGCCTGCCAGTTTGCCGCGGAATAATCTTCCTCCGCATAATCCGCAAGACAGTTTTCCACTATGTTGACTACCGCGCTGTCGACAAAATCGAACCAGGCGATTTTGCCGTACTGCGAGTCTATACCGAGTGTGACGCTTTGCGTCGTCGTATTCCAGAGATAAATCGAGAAATACGTTCCGTCCTCGATTGCGCTCACAAACGTGCCGCCCGTCACAACGGCATTGAAGTCGTTGTTGCCGTCGCCCGTAGGTCTGCTTGTCGTATTGTCGTTGACGTACATTTCCACGTTGAACAGCACCACGCTGCCGTCGTATACCGCAACGCCGCCGGGCTTTTTGGTAAGCGCTTTAAACTCTGTCGCAGTGGACTCCAACGTGCCGCCGGAAATTTCGATTTCGCCCATGCGCGCGTCGATTGCCGCAAGTCCCTTGATGTGTCCGCCGGACACGGTCAGGCTGCCCTGACTCGGCATATAAATCGCAACGTCCTCCGTGCTCGTCGCGGAACCGCTCTTGACGGTAATATCTGCCGCGGGAGCAAGGTTGTTGCCCGAAATTGCAAACCAGGTGGCGGTGATTTCGCCGCCGTCCAAGGTAAACGCACTGTTGTAATAAACCACAACACCGTAGGTGTCGGACTTGATTTTGCCTGCGTGTACGGTCGCGGAGCTGCCGTTTCTCAGGTTGATGCCGAACACGGAGTCGTCCTCTGTCACGTACTGACCTTTGGCTATGATTTCGCCGCCCCACATTTCTACTTCCGCATTGTCGGCGTAAACGGCGTAACCCACATTGCTTGCGCCGTTGCTCCAATAAGCGGAGTTGTCAACCTCGATTGTGCCGCCGTTTATTTCTACAACGGCTTTGTCGGCGTCAGAGCCAATGGCTATTATGCCGGCGTAGTCGGACTTGATTTTGCCCGATTTGGCTGCGCTGCCGTCGCAAAGAGTGAAGCTCGCGCCTCCGTTGACCTTGACCGCCGCGTGGGTTCTGTCCTCAAGGACAAGACCGAAACCGTTGAGGTCGAGCGTCAGGTCGTAATTTACCTCTATGTATGCGCCGGAAATATTTGCCGTGAGGATAATCTTAGAATATTGCGCCTCGACAGCCGCTTTCAGCGAATCGGCGTCGTTGACCTCCGTTACGTCTGCTTTGACGTTGTCGAGCGCGGTTTTCGCGTTTGCAAGCGCAGTCGCAACGTCCGCAACGGACTGAGCAGCGCTTATCGCCGAAACTCCGCTGTCGTAAGCCGTCTGCAACGCTTGAAGCGACGTTTCGTAATAATAAGCCTTGTTGAACGCGTCGAAATACTCTTTAAGCTCGTCTTTCGCAGCGCTCTTTGCGGCTTCCAACTCCTCCGCGTCCGTTTTCACGGCTGCCATAGCGGCTATTGCCGCTTGCTTGGCGGTATCCACCGCGCTTGTAGTCTTGCTCGCGTCGATAGCCGTCAAGCCGTCGTTGTAAGCCTGTTCCAAAACGCTCCAATTGATTGTGTAGTCGCTCTGAGAATATTTGGCTTTTTCCGTTCCAAGCTCGGACTTGGCGGCTGTTTTGGCTTCGGCAAGCAGAGTTGCGTCGTTTTTGACCGCTGCCATTGCCGTGACAGCCTCCTCTTTGGCGGCTTGCGCAAGCTCTATTGTCGCCGCGTTTTCTATTGCCGTCAAACCGCTGTTGTAAGCGCTTTCGAGCTGACTCCAATTGGCGGTGTAATCCGTCTTCTTGTATTTCTTGTACTCCGTTTCAAGCTCGGACTTGGCAGTCGCTTTGGCTTCGGCAAGCAGGGTTGCGTTGTTTTTGACCGCTGCCATTGCGGCTATTGCCGCCTCGCCCGCTTCTGCGGCGACGTCGGTCTTGGCCGCTGCTTCGATTGCGGCAAGTCCGTCGTCTTTGACTTTGACAAGAGCGCTCCAATTGTCAACGGTGTAATCCTGCTCGTTGTATGCGGCAAACGCCTCGTTGACAGCCTGTTTGGCGGCTGCTTTTGCGTCCGCAAGGATTTGAGCGTTGGTCTTGATTGCCGCCATTTCGGCAACTGCCGTTTCAAGCGCGGTTTCTACCGCGTCGACTGTCCTTGCGCCGCCGATTGCGCTCAACCCCGCGTTGTATTTTTCTGTGAGCAACTCGTAATTCGCATTGGTATAATCCGTAGCCTTGTACTTTGCATACTCACTGTTCAATTGGTCGGTTGCCGCGGTTTTGGCTTCGGCAAGCAAAGTCGCGTCGTTTTTGACCGCAGCCATCGCATCCGTCGCCTTTTGCAAAGCGGAGTTCACCGCCTCGATTGCAGCGGCGGCATTGATTTCGGCTTTGCCGTCGTTGTAAGCCTTTTCAAGAACGCTCCAATTGGTTGCGTAGTCGGCCTGAGAATATTCGGCTTTTGCCGCATCCAGCGCTGCCAACGCGGCTGTTTTTGCTTCGGCAAGCAGAGTTGCGTTGTCTTTGACCGCCGCCATAGCGGTTATTGCCGTCTGCTTTGCCGTGTTGACTGCGGAAACGCTTGTTGCAGCCTCAACTTCATTAAGCCCCCTGTTGTAAGCTATTGTCAACTCCGTCCAATTTGCGGAGGCGTAGTCGTCCTCGTCGTAAGCCTCGAAAGCCGTCTCGATTGCAGCTTTTGCTTCCGCTTTTGCCTGCGTCAAAGCCTCGACGTCCTTGGGCACGCATGCAGCCATAGCGTCAAGAGCCGTCTGTTTTGCAGTGTTGACGGCGGAAACATCCGTCGCAGCCTCGATTGCCGCAAGACCGTTGTCGTAAGCCGCTTTGAGCGTTGCCCATGTTTGGGCGTCATAATCGGTCTCCGTGTATCCTTCAAATGCCGTTTTGAGCGCAGCCGTCGCGGCGGCCTTGGCTTCCGCCGTCGCTTCGGCTATTGTCTCCACAGCCGCCATGGCGTCGAGAGCCGCGTTCTTGGCGGACTGAATTGCAGCTTCCGTCAAGGCGGAGTCGATAGCCGCAAGACCGTCGTCCTTTGCCTTGGTCAGCTTAGCCCAATTGTCGGAGGTGTAATCGTCCTGCGAATATGCAGCAAAGCTGTCGTTCAAAGCCTTCTTTGCCGCGGTTTTCAAAGCCGCGTTTACGTTTTCTTCCGCGAGGGTGCCGTTGTTTACAATCTCGTCCGCAACGACGGCGCCGGTAACCGTACCGTTGTTTTCAAGCTTTTCGGCTACGACGTCGCCCGCCTGCGCGGACTCCGCTACGACAACCTGCGCGCCTGCGGCGTCAATCTTTTTGACCGTGCCGTCGGTAACGGTTATTTTGGTTTCCGCCTGAGACTCCAATGCGGTTACGTTCACCTCGGAGTTTTTGGAGGAAATTTCCACTTCGCCGCCCACCGCAACGTCGGAATGGGCTTCGACGCGCATTGCGCCCTGCGAAAGGTTTTCCACCGCCGCGCCGACAGCCTGCTCGGGTACGAGCACGGTTGCCGCCGAGCTTTCCGACAAATTGCTTATTTCAAACCTGCCGCCTTTGAGGGTGAGCATAATGTCCGCTTCGGCGCCGCCGATTTTGAATACGCCCTTGAACACAAAGCTGCTTGCGGAGGTAACTACCGTCATCGCGTCCGCGCTTGCGGCGGCGGATGCGGGCAGCTCGATGTTTGCGTTCCACTCCACGTGGCCTTGGGGCATATTTATATCTATTTTCTGCGCCTTGACCGTTTCGCGGCGGGCAAGAATCAGCGCCGTCGTGCCTACGACAAGCGCTGTCTCTTATACACATCTCCGAGCCCACGAGACGCGTAG
>ENA-OYCD01000208-OYCD01000208.1-human-gut-metagenome-genome-assembly--contig:-NODE-208-length-15138-cov-3.930319_pt1 | contig 15138 bp, 8 predicted proteins | sample MGYA00244664_ERZ652869 | MGnify/ENA primary metagenome ERZ652869 (study PRJEB26926, sample SAMN06164849) | human gut metagenome | biome: ENVO:00009003; feature: ENVO:2100002; material: ENVO:00002003... | reverse complement strand
GTATTAAAATGCGTCCTGCCGTGGAACTTTCTTATCTTGATGAAGATTGCCAGCGTGATGTGGTTGACGAAATCGACCTAAATGACGCAACCCCGTCACACGACCAGACAATCCGTATGCGAAAGTTATTCAACGAGGGCAACCTTACAACCGAAGCAATCCACGCTGTTATGTCTGAGGAAAAGCCGAACCAAAAGGAAAAAATCGTGTTGAGGGGCGACAGAGTAAGACAGCTTATCCCGAAAAACATTCCCGTCAGTCAGACGGAGGATTTTGTCTGCAAAGCATTGGAGCATTACAACAAGTTTTTGCGTAATCGTGCAGAACGTGACAGCAGATAGCCTGAGTTACAGTTCCCCTTTCTCACACTCTAACCCCTTAGTTATACTTCTACCTACCGAAAATGATATATATTATCTCACTTGAATATAACTATCTCAAAGTATATGTCTATCTCTAAGGGGCAATCGCACAGTATGAACGGACTGGAGGTGTATGGTAAAATGAAAAATTAACGAAAAATCCGCATTTGTTTTTCGGCAGGTAAATCTTGTCGTAAGAGAAAATCCACAAAGGCACATCGTAGAGATACGGTGTGTTTTTCAATTTTTACAGGAGGAAACGCAATGATAAAGTCAAAATTCAAAAGAGTCACGTCGCTTTTCTTGGCGACCCTTATGTGTGTGACCACTTTTGCAGGCATTGGCTCGACAACAGCATATGCTGCTTCGGGAGAAAAAGCCGATGTTTATATGGTCGATTTCCCTCGTGATGGCGATGCTAATTACGATGGGGTATGGGGACATAGCAATTTGACCTTGAAAAATGGTTGGCATACCGGACGTTCCAATTTTACCAATCTTAAGGCTATTGGCTCATACTCAGGCAATGTTGCTTATTGTATTGAGCCTGGAATTTCGCTCAAGGTCGGTCAGACAATGAATAAGTATGACGAAAATTATTTTAATAACCTTGCATCCAACGGGGTTATTTCCGGAGATGAAATCCGTCTTTTCGTTGGTCGTATTTTACAGTATGGCTATCGTGGGACAATCTCGACATCTTGGAGGTCACAGAATGAAGCAGCAGCAAACAGCATTGCACAGGCTTATGCCACACAGCTTCTTATCTGGGAAACTGTTATCGGAGAGCGTGATGTGAACTTCAATCATGTAGCAGCCAGTGGTTGCAGCAATGTGAAAGATGTCATCAATGCAAAGCATCCGCTTCGCAATAAGATTTTCAGTTATTACAACAGTATGGTGCAGAGTGTACAGAACCATGCGACCATACCGAGTTTTTGTAATAAATCATCCGGTTCGGCAAAGACAATAGAACTTGAGTGGAACGGAAGCAAGTACACAACTACTCTGACAGATTCCAATAATGTGCTGTCCAAATATAATTTCAAGGCAAGCATCAGTGGAGTGAGCTTTTCAGTGAATGGTAACAAACTTACGGTTTCTATGGATACAGCACCGAGTAAGGAATTTACCATTACCGCAACCAAGAAAAATGCAGTCCGCAGAGGTGTGGTTGTATGGTCAGAGGGCAAACACGGTCAGAACTCCAGTGTGCAGGATGTTGTCAGCTATGCTCAGGAAGTAAGCGACAGTATCAACGGTTATGTGAAGATGAAAGTCAGCTATGGTTCTTGTCAGATTGTAAAGACCAGTGAGGACGGCAAGGTTGACGGTATTAACTTCACGATTACCGGAAACGGTATCAATCAGACGGTTACAACAGCCAATGGCGGTAAGTTCCAGATTGATAACCTTATGCCGGGTATCTATACTGTAACCGAGCAGGCATACGATAAGTACGAGCCGCAGGAAACACATAGAGTTACTGTTGTAGCAGGACAGGTTGCAAAGGTCAATTTTAATAACAAATTGAAGCGTGGCGACCTTCAGGTAGTGAAGTCCTCAGAAGATAATCTTGTTGAAGGTATGAAGTTCCATCTTTTCGGTACTTCTCTTTCCGGTGCTGCTGTTGACCAGTATGCAGTTACAGACAAAAACGGTGTGGCAACTTTCAAAGATGTGCTTATCAGTGGTTCTGAACCATATACTCTTGAAGAAGTGGACACAGCTATCCGTTATGTTGTACCGAAAAATCAGACTGCACCAGTGAAGTGGAAAGAAGTAACCACAAGAAACTTCAATAACATTTTGAAGAAATTTACTGTAACAGTAACAAAGAGCGACGCTGAGAAAGGCGAAGCACAGGGCAATGCCAAACTTTCGGGAGCAGTTTATGGTATCTATAAGGGCGAAACGATTGTAGATAAGTATGTTACTGATGAAAACGGTCAGTTCACTACTAAAGAATATGTTTGTGATACCGACTGGACAATCCGAGAAATTACACCGTCAGAGGGATATTTGCTTGATAAGACTATCCATGAAGTAGGTGCAGACCCGAAACTTTATGAGGTGGAACACAACCTTACTTCCAATGATGTAACCGAGCAGGTAATCAAAGGCAATGTGGCTATCATCAAACATACCGATGACGGAGAAACAAAGATTGAAACACCTGAAAAGGGTGCTTCCTTTGAGATTTACCTGAAATCTGCCGGAAGCTATGACGCAGCCAATAAAGACGAGAGAGATACTATCGTATGCGATGAAAATGGCTTCGGTCAGACAAAAGATATGCCGTATGGTATTTATACCGTACACCAGACTTCCGGTTGGGAAGGCAGAGAGATGATGGACGATTTTGATGTGTTCATTTCACAGAACGCACAGACCTACCGTTATCTTATCAATAACCGTAACTTTGAGAGCTTTGTCAATGTAGTCAAGGTGGACGCAGAAAGCGGAAAGAGTATTCCGTATGCAGGAGCAGGATTTAAGATTTACGACCCACAGGGCAATCAGGTCAAAATGACCTTTACTTATCCGACACCGACCACGATTGATGTGTTCTATACCGACGCAAATGGTTCTCTTGTAACACCTGAGAAATTAGATTACGGCAAGGGATATTCCATCGTAGAGGTACAAGCTCCATACGGATATGTACTTGATGATACTCCGGTATATTTTGATATTACCGAAGAAAATTCCACAGAGGAAGGCGGCGTAACTGTTGTGAAAGTCAATAAGCCGAATATGGCACAGAAAGGTACTATCACGGTTGAAAAGACCGGAGAAGTATTTAGTGGTGTCAATGTAAGTGGTTCTGAGGACAGTGATGTTATTTATCAGCCTGTTTATGAAGTGGCAGGACTTGAGGGTGCAGTTTATGAAGTCCGTGCTGCGGAAGATATTAGTACACCGGACGGTACACTCCGCTATTCAAAGGGCGAAGTGGTAGATACTATCACAACAAGCTCCGATGGATTTGTTAAGAGCAAAGAACTTTATCTCGGAAAATACGAGGTCAAGGAAATTACCGCACCTTATGGAATGGTAATCAGTGGCGAAACACATACGGTTGAGCTTACTTATGCAGGTCAGAATATCTCTGTTACCGAAACTTCCACATCATTCTATAACGAAAGACAGAAAGTTCAGGTACGCCTTGCAAAAGCCATTGAAAAGGATAAGACATTTGGTATTGGCGACAACGGAGAAATCAAAAATATCAGCTTTGGTCTTTATGCCGCAGAAGATATTGTATCTGCAAGCGGTACCGTTATTCCGGCTGATGGACTGATTGAGATTATCAGCGTAAATGAAAATGGAACTGCTGTTATGAAGTCAGATCTTCCGTTTGGCAAATACTATGTCAAAGAGATTGCAACCGATGAGCATTATATTCTCTCTGATACGAAGTATCCGGTTGTATTTGAATACGCAGGTCAGGATACCGCAACGGTTGAAATCAAAGTGAATGACGGAAAAGAAATCAAGAATGAACTTATCTATGGTTCTGTATCAGGTAAGAAGATTGACGAGAATGGAGCAGCACTTGAGGGTGCTGTTATCGGTATCTTCAAAGCCGAAGAAACAGAATTTACAAAGGATACTGCACTTATGACGACTACCTCTGCAAAAGACGGTAGTTTTTCTTTTGCAAAAGTTCCTTATGGCAAATGGATTGTAAGAGAAATCGAGCAGCCAAAGGGATTTGTTCTTGATGAAAAAGCGTATGAGGTCAATATCAGCAAAGCCGAGCAGGTAGTTGAAATTGAGATTGTCAATGAGTATGTTCACGGCAATATCAGACTCACGAAGATGGACGCTGAATATCCGGATAACAAACTTACGGGTGCAACCTTTGAGGTATATAAGGACACCAATGAGAACGGAAAGATTGATGATGGCGATGAACTTATCGGAAATCTTAAAGAAACCGAAACCGGAATTTATGAGATGAAAGAGCTTCTTTACGGAAAATATATTGTCCGTGAAACAAAAGCACCAGAGGGCTTCCTGCTTGATAAGGGAGAATACTCTGTTTTCATTGAGAAAGACGAAACAACTTATTCCGTTGAGAATAAGGCTGGTGTTGGATTTATCAATGAAGCTATGCGTGGAACACTGAAAATCGTCAAGACATCTTCAGATGGTAAGGTTAAAGGTTTTGCGTTCAGAGTAACCGGAGCAAACGGTTATGATATGACATTTGAAACAGATAAGAACGGCGAAATCGTGATTGAGGGACTTCGTATTGGCGAATATACCGTATCAGAAGTGGCAAACAATGCGTCTGCCGCATATATCACACCTGCCGACCAGAATGTTACTATCAAACTTGATGAAACAGCCGTTGTAAAAATGCACAATGAGTTGAGGGATACTCCGAAAACAGGAGATGATACCAATATGAAACTTTGGTATGTCCTTGCCGGACTTTCTGCTGTCGGTATCGCGGTAACTTCTGTTGTTGCACACAAAAAGAAGAAAAAGGAGAGTAACGAGTAATGGAAGCAAAGACAATTATCGCTATCGCATTAGTCGCCGTTATTGTCGGCGGCTTTATCTTTCTTCAGGTTAAAAACCGTAAGAAGTAAGTAACAAGCGAACATTAACCAGTCGGGGCAGAGCGTAAAAACTCTGTCCCTTTAATTTTTGGAGGAACATTATGAAACAACAGAAAACGGTGGAGAGCCGAGTGCTTGAAATCTTAAAGGAATGCCCGATGTCGAGGTATGATGATATGCTTCTCATTCTGCATTATTACAACCAATACGGATATATACCTGCCGGAAATCTTCCGCTTGAGGATATTGTATTTAATTACCGAGCATACGGACTTCCTTGTTTTGAAACCATACGCAGGGCAAGGCAGAGAGTACAGTCCCTTTTTCCTGAGTATTCACGTAATCCGCAGAAAGAAGAACAGAGCGGCAGTATTTCTATTGTAATCAACATTAGCTAAGGAGGTATTTTCGTGAAAGACAAAGCAACTTTTCAGAATAAGGTCAAGGTGCTGAATAAACTCTTTGACTCCGGTTGTGATACGGAGAAAAAGTTGCAGCAGCTTGATATGGAAGCAATCCTGAAAATCCCGAATATCACGATTCCTGATATGGGTGTGATTATGGAGCTTCAGAAGAATACAAAGTCCGGTAAACTCTTTTCGTATTTGGGCGGCGGTTCTGATGAAGCAACAAAAATGAGAGGTAAGGAAAATGAAGCAACAGGAGAATAGAGCAGAGCCGCAGGAAAAGCAAATTCGATTTATAGACAGTCATTACAACTTAAAATTCTATATTCCCGATGGTGGAAAAATCAGGATTACTTTTCGTGATGGACACACAGCAGACAGAGTGTGCAAGTATATTGATGACTACCATTTGTATGTCGGAAATTGCTGCTATCATATATGCGAGTTTGCTGAAAAAATGGAGCTTAGTGGAAGCAAAGTTGAACCTATCAATCAATCCGAACCGTCAAAAAACAAGACCAGAAACAGAGAAAAACAGCGATAAGGAGGTGCAAGAGTAATGGCACGAAAATATGACCTTATTTCTGAGCTTTACAACCGCACCTGCAAAACGGTTGTGTCAAATCCTCAGAACTGGCAGGCATTCTTAGCTTCGGCTTGCCGAAATTATAAGTTACGCTATGACGAACAGCTTCTTGTATATGCACAGCGACCCGATGCAACAGCGGTTCTTGAGATAGAGCAGTGGAACAAAATTTTTGGCAGATGGGTCAACCGAGGTGCTAGAGGTATTGCTGTTTTTGCTGATGAGAACCGTTCACGGCAAAGACTGACACATTACTTTGATATTTCAGATACTCACGAAAGCAGATATTCAAGAACAGTTCCGATTTGGGATATGCGTCAGGAATACGAAGCTGATGTGATTGAGACATTGGAAAGCACTTTCGGAGAGATTGAGAATAAGAGCAGTCTTGCCGAAGCAATTATGGGAGCAGCAAGAAATGCGGCAGAGGATAATATCCCTGATTATCTGCAAGACCTTTACTATGCAACCGAGGGCAGTTCCTTTGAGGAAGTGGAAGAGGATATTGTGGCTTTCATTTATAAAAATGTCGTGACAAATAGTGTGGCATATATGATGATGTCAAGGCTTGGCGTTGATACGGACGGCTATTTTGAACTTGATGATTTCAGAGATGTTACTAACTTCAATACGCAGGAAACACTCAATGCACTTGGATTTGCTACCAGTGATATTGCAGAAATGGGATTGACGGAAATATCTAAAACAATTACTGCACTCAACCGTCAAAATCGCATAATTGTCGGTCAGGACAGAAATGAATACAATAAGGTTGAAAATAACGACGAAAGGAGTTTGGACAATGAACGAACTGACCTACACGATGGTGGGCGATTACAGCCTTCCGAACCTGAAACTTCCCCAGCAGCCGGAAGTGACGCTGGGCAGATACGCTCAGATGAGGAGAGAGTTTCTGAAGGAACATCACAGAGTCCTTTACTACAATCTCCTGACGAGGGGCGAACTGACACAGCACTTGGCGGAAGTGGAACAGAGAGCCAGCAAGATGGAGGAAACAATCCTGAGCCAGATGGCACAGAAAGAGGGAGTGACCGAACAGATGAAAGCGGAGGATATGATGAAATGGGTTCGTCTGATGAACTCCCTTCGCAGCTCGGCACAGGAAATCGTGAAAGCGGAAGTGATATTCGCTTAGAGTATTACGATAGAACGCACGAGGATAAAAGCCTTCCGTTCTTTGGACGTGATGAAGTAATCAATGAAATTCTCAGAACGACACCACATTTGTCAGCAAGTCTGGAAGAAATCAAAGATTATTATGAACGTAATCCTGATAACAAAGACCGCACAGAGTATATAAAGAGTATTTTCAATAATGATTATACCGAACTTACTTTAGAGGATGGCAGGACAGTAGGGTACAAGACCTTTGAAAACGTTCTGCATTTGTGGGAGGGCAAATACGACAGCAGAACCGCACAGAGCTTTTATGATTGGGCTGTTATTGCCCGACATTTTGAAGCTATGCGATTACTGGGAGAATTAAGTGACAGCATAAAACCATTACCGTCAATGGACGGTCAGATGACATTCATATTAGACGGTCGGGCAGAGGAAAAGAAAACCTCTGCCTTTACTTTTTCTCAGGAGATTATCGACGCTGTTCTTGCGAATGGAAGCGGATTTTCTGAGGGAAAAATGCGTATCTATGAGCAGTTTGAAAAAAGCCTTTCTGCAAAAGAAAATGCCGACTTCTTGAAAAATGAATACGGTTGGGGCGGTTCTTATCCCGTCATAATCGGGGCAGGCATTGATGAGAGCCACGATGGAAAAGGTATTACGATTACGAAAGGTATCGGTAAAGAGAAGCCACATATCACGCTTTCGTGGTCGCAGGTGGAGAAGCGTATCGGGGAACTTATCCGAATGGACAGATACTTAAATCCAAAGGAAAAAGAACGCTATCCTCAGTGGCTTGAAAGCCAAGAGGAACGCAGAGCCAAAATCGAGGAAACGAAAAGAAACCGTGAGATACTCTCTAATGCACCACCGGAGCAGGAACTAGCCGAAAAAGAACCTGAAGAAGCGGAAATATCGCAAGATGTGAAATATGAATATCATCTTGGCGATAAGGTGTATATCGGTGCTTCTGAGTACGAAATCTTATCTGTTGATGATGAGAGAGTAATGCTCTATGACTATGATATGCCACTGTTCAATAAGGAATTTTCACGCACAGAGTTTGACAGAAAAGTGCGTGAGAATCCGATGAATGAGCATTTGATTGTAAAGGAAGAACCTGCCGAAGAAAGAAATGAAAAAGAGCCTGAGCCGGTAGTTCCCGCTTGGGAGCAGAAGAAAAAAGTCAAAGGTTTTGACTTGCACCCTGATGTGTCTATGGCAGAACGTCACACCTTTAATCTCAGAGAAAATGAGGTTGAAACGGTTGGTAAAAAGGAACGCTTCCGCAGAAATATTATGGCGATACAGCTTCTTAAAAAATGTCAGGAAGAAAACAGATTTGCCACTCCTGAAGAACAGATTATCTTATCAAAGTATGTCGGTTGGGGTGGGCTTTCAGAAGCCTTTGATGAAAATAATTCAGCGTGGGCAACGGAATATCTGGAACTTTCTTCGGTATTAACACCGGAGGAATATGCTTCGGCAAGAGAAAGCACATTGACTGCGTTCTACACGCCGCCTGAAGTTATCACAGCCATTTATAAGGCAATGGAGCAGATGGGCTTTAAGGAAGGCAACTTGTTAGAGCCGTCCTGCGGTATCGGTAATTTCATCGGTATGCTGCCGGACGCAATGCAGGACAGTAAGATTTATGGTGTGGAACTTGATACGATTTCCGCAGGGATTGCACAGCAGCTTTACCAGAAAACAACCATTGCGGCACAAGGATTTGAAGAAACCAATCTGCCGGACAGCTTCTTTGATGGAGTGGTTGGCAATGTGCCTTTTGGAGATTTTAAGGTGTTAGATAAAAGGTACGACAAGCATAAGTTCCTGATACACGATTACTTTTTTGCCAAGTCCCTTGATAAGTTAAGACCCGGCGGTGTGATGGCTCTTGTAACGAGCAAAGGCACAATGGATAAGGAAACTTTAGCAGTACGAAAGTATATTGCACAGAGAGCAGAGCTTCTTGGAGCAATTCGATTGCCGAATAATACCTTTAAGGGTAATGCAGGAACGGAAGTCGTTTCGGATATTCTTATCCTGCAAAAGCGTGACAGACTGATAGATATTGAGCCGGATTGGGTTCATCTTGATACCGATGAGAACGGAATTAAGATGAACTCTTATTTTGTGCAGCACCCCGAAATGATACTTGGAGAAATGAAAATGGTATCGGGGCGTTTCGGTATGGAAGCAACTTGTGTGCCGTATGAAAATGCAGACCTTGCAGCACAGCTTGATGAAGCAGTAGCAAACATTCACGGAGAAATCACGGAATATGAAGTCGAGGAAGAACTGGAGGAGGAAGATAATTCTATTCCGGCAGACCCGACAGTGAGAAACTTTTCCTATACAGTGGTGGACAATAAAATCTATTATCGTGAAAATTCCCGTATGACTCCGGTGGAAGTGTCGGCAACCGCAGAGAACCGAATTAAGGGTATGATTGCTATTAGAAATTCCGTCAGAACGCTGATTGAATTGCAGACAGAAGATTACCCTGACAGCGAAATCAAAGCGGAGCAGGAGCGATTAAACAGACTTTATGATACCTTTTCAGGTAAGTACGGACTCATTAACAGCCGTGCAAATACCTCTGCTTTTTCGCAGGACAGTTCATTCTCTTTGCTTTCCGCATTGGAGATAATCGGAGAGGACGGAGAACTGGAACGTAAGGCTGATATGTTTTCTAAGAGGACAATTAAGCCGCATACTCCGGTTACTTCTGTTGATACGGCAAGCGAAGCGTTGGCGGTATCTCTTGGAGAAAAAGCCACGATTGATATGGACTATATGATGGAGCTTTCCGGTAAATCGGAGAATGAAATCTTTGAGGACTTAAAGGGTGTTATCTTCCTAAACCCGCTTTATGAGTATGGAAATTCTTACGAACCGAAGTATCTGATGGCTGATGAATACCTTTCGGGTAATGTCAGGGAAAAGCTGAAGATTGCAAAGAACTCGGCAGAACTCTATCCGGAAGATTATAAGGTCAATGTAGAAGCACTTCAAAAGGTGCAGCCGAAAGACCTGACTGCAAGTGAAATTTCCGTGCGACTTGGTGCAACTTGGTTGCCACCGGACGATGTGCAGGAGTTTATCTTTCATTTGCTTGAAACACCACGCTATGCACAGTGGAATATCAAAGTTCACTTCTCTCCATTTACGAGTGAGTGGAATATTGAGGGCAAATCCTATGACAAAGGAAATGTAAGGGCATATAACACTTACGGAACTTCCCGCATCAATGCCTATAAGATTATTGAGGAAACGCTGAATTTAAAAGATGTGCGTATCTTTGATTATATCGAAGATGATGAGGGAAAGAAAAAGGCTGTCCTAAATAAAAAGGAAACAGCGATTGCTCAGTCGAAGCAGGAAATGATTAAGCAGGAATTTCAGGACTGGATATGGTCTGACCCTGAACGAAGGGAAAGGCTTTGCAAATCTTACAATGAGAAATTCAATAGCGTCAGACCTCGTGAGTATGATGGAAGTCATATCATCTTCAATGGTATGAATCCTGAAATTGAACTCAGGGAACATCAGAAAAATGCGGTTGCTCATATCCTTTACGGAGGAAATACGCTTCTTGCACACGCAGTCGGAGCAGGAAAAACTTTTGAAATGGTAGCGGCAGCACAGGAGTCGAAAAGGCTTGGGCTTTGTAGCAAGTCACTGTTTGTTGTACCAAATCACTTGACCGAACAATGGGCGGCTGAGTATTTGCAGCTCTATCCGGCGGCGAATATCCTTGTCGCAACAAAGAAAGATTTTGAAACCAAGAACCGTAAAAAGTTCTGCGGCAGGATTGCAACTGGAGATTATGACGCAGTTATCATCGGACATTCACAGTTTGAAAAAATCCCGATGTCCATTGAAAGACAGAGGGCAATCTTAGAACAGCAGCTTGAGGAGATAACGGGAGGAATTGCGGAACTCAAGCGAAACCGAGGGGAAAACTTCTCCATAAAGCAGCTTGAAAAGTCAAAGAAATCTATCAAGCAGAAACTTGATAAACTCAATGACCAGACGAAAAAAGATGATGTTGTAACCTTTGAGGAACTTGGTGTAGACAGACTTTTTGTTGATGAAAGCCATTATTACAAGAACCTTTATCTTTATACAAAAATGCGTAATGTGGGCGGTATCGCACAGACGGAAGCACAGAAATCTTCCGACCTCTTTATGAAGTGTCGTTACCTTGACGAGATTACCGGAGGACGAGGAACCGTATTTGCAACGGGTACACCTATCTCAAACAGTATGGTGGAACTCTATACGATACAGCGATATTTGCAGTACAACACGCTTGTGAAAAATGGGTTGCAGCACTTTGATGCCTGGGCTTCCACTTTCGGAGAAACCATTACGGCAGTGGAACTTACACCGGAAGGAACAGGATACAGAGCAAAGACAAGGTTCGCAAAATTCTATAACTTGCCGGAACTAATGGCGATGTTCAAGGAGATTGCGGACATTAAGACAGCAGATATGTTGAACCTGCCAGTACCGGAAGCAAAGTACCATAACATTGCAGTAAAGCCATCGGAAATGCAGAAGGAGATGGTTGCTTCCCTTGCAGAGAGAGCCGAGCAGGTGCGTGGCGGCGGTGTGGATTCAAGCGTAGATAATATGCTGAAAATCACGAATGACGGAAGAAAACTGGCTCTTGACCAGCGTATGCTAAACGATATGCTGCCTGATTTTGAGGGCAGTAAAATCAATGCCTGCGTCGATAACATCTATCGGATATGGAAAGAAAATGCCGACAAGAAATCGGCACAGCTTGTGTTTTGTGACCTTTCCACGCCGAAGAATGACGGCACATTTTCCGTCTATAACGACATCAGAAAGAAGCTGATTGAGAGAGGTATTCCTGAAAGTGAAGTGAAGTTCATACACGAAGCCGATACGGATATGAAGAAAAAAGAACTGTTTCAAAAGACCCGCAAGGGAGAAGTCAGGGTGCTTCTTGGCTCTACTCAGAAGATGGGAGCAGGAACGAATGTGCAGGATAAACTTATCGCACTTCACGATGTGGATTGTCCGTGGCGACCTTCAGATTTGGAGCAGCGTTCCGGTAGAATTGTCCGTCAGGGCAATGAAAATCCGAAGGTAGATATTTACCGTTATGTAACAGAGCAGACCTTTGATGCATACCTCTATCAGCTTGTGGAAGGTAAGCAGAAGTTCGCAAGTCAGATTATGACGAGCAAATCTCCGGTCAGGTCGGCAGAGGATATTGATGAAACCGCACTGTCCTATGCGGAGATAAAAATGCTTGCAACAGGTAATCCATATATCAAAGAAAAGATGGACTTAGACATTCAAGTACAGAAGCTAAAGATGTTAAAATCCAATTTCTTATCAGAGAAATACGGACTGGAGGATAAGGTCATCAAGTTCTATCCACAACAGATTGCTTACTTGAAATCCCGTGTAGAGGGACTTACAAAAGATGTTGAAACAGCAAAATTACACCCGAAACCGATAGACGAGCAGCCGCTTGGAATGATGGTATCGGGTGTTTCTTATTCCGAAAAAGTCGAAGCAGGTCAGGCAATCATCAATGCCTGCAAGTCAATGAACAGTCCTGATGCGATACCACTTGGCGAGTACCGTGGCTTTCAAATGGAACTGTATTTTGATACGGTTCAGCGTAATTATGTTGTGAAATTAAAAGGCGAAACAAGCAGAGATGTACCGCTTGGCGATGATTCTCACGGTAATATCGTGAGAATAGATAACGGCATTGAACGCTTTGAAGAAGCACTTGCTGATACGAAAAACAGCCTTGAAAATACGGAAAAGCAGTTTGAAACAGCGAAGCAGGAAATCGAAAAGCCGTTTGCCAAAGAGGAAGAATTGAGGGCAAAAACTGCTCGACTTGATGAGCTGAATATCCTGCTCAATATGGATAAAAAGGAAAATGAGATTGTCGGCGGAGAGCCTGATGAGGGCGAAGCAGTCGGCGGCAGAAAGGAGAAATCGTATGAGAGATAAACAGGAAGGCGGTGGTCGATATGCCATTTATCGCACCTGAGTTAATCATTCAGGCGAAGCAGATGGACTTATTAACCTACCTGAAAAATTATGAACCGTATGAGCTGGTTAAGTTTTCAGGTAACACCTATTGCACCAGAACCCACGACAGTTTGAAGATTTCAAACGGGAAATGGATATGGTGGTCGAGAGGTATCGGTGGCAGGAGTGCTTTGGATTATCTGATTAAGGTCAAAGGTTACAGCTTCCTTGAAGCGGTGGAAACCATTATCGGACACACAGCGATTCAGGCTCCGGTCTATGAAAAACCACAGCCAAAAGAGGAAAATAAACCGCTTCTTCTCCCTGAAAAATGTGCTTCCAACAGAGTGATTACAGAGTATCTTTTCGGGAGAGGAATAGATTTTGAAATCATCAATTACTGTATCTCTAATAACCTTATCTTTGAGAGCCTGCCGTATCACAATGTTGTGTTTGTAGGCTATGACGAGATGAAAGAACCGAAATATGCAGCCTACCGTTCCACGAATAAGCGTAGGATTATGGGCGATTGCAGTGGCAGTAAAAAAGATTATTCTTTTCGGCTTGGTAAGGAAAACTTGGAGGAAGTACACCTCTTTGAGTGTGCTATTGACTTGTTATCCTATGCCACGCTTGCGAAGCTGAACGGGCAGGATTGGAAAGAAATGAGCTTTGTTTCGCTGTCCGGGGTGTATTCTCCGGCAAGGAAAATTGAGGACAGTAAAGTGCCGATTGCACTGGAAAAGTATCTTGGCAGTAATCCATCTGTCAGGAAAATCCGTATCCATTTTGACAATGATATAGCGGGCAGAAAGGCAGCACAGACCTTAAAAACCATTCTGCCGGATAAGTATGAAATCGTTGATGAACCACCAAAAGCAGGTAAGGACTTCAACGATTTTCTTTGTATGCGGATGGGAATTTACAATAAAAAAACACACGAAAGGAATGAAGAACGATGAATGATTCTAAGATTAAAGTTCTCTTGGTAGAACCGGAAAAGTACCCGAAGGAAATTGTAATCGACAACAGTCTGGAAGCAATGCAGGAGGTTGTCGGCGGGGATATTGAGGAATATATGCCCTATGACGATGACGTTGCAATCATCTGTAATGAGGAAGGAAAGATGAGAGGACTTCCGCTTAACCGTGCAGTTTATATGCAGGACAATGATAAGAAAGAGATGATAGATATTATCTGCGGCAAATTCTTTATCTGTTATGCACCGCCTGAGAGTGAGAGTTTTCAGAGCTTGCCGGACGATATGATGAAGAAGTATAAGGAACAGTTCAAGTATCCTGAACGCTTTTCTAAGGATGTGGGCGGCAATATCGTGGCTGAACCTTTTAAGCCGAAATCAAAGGATTATGAGAGATAGTAGCCTGAGAACGGGGCAACCCGGAGGAGATGTTTATTCTTAGCGAGCAGACCATTTGGATAAACATAGTTTCCCAAACGGTAAAAGGCTCGTTAGGGGTTGCCCCTAATACCCCGTGAGAAAGGAGAACTTGATTTGAGAGAGTTATTACTTATCGCCGCTGGGACACTGCTCGGCAGTTGTCTTGGCGTTACGATGATGTGCTTATTCCAGATTAACAAAGATTGCAGAGTAAAGAGAAAGGAAGATACCGATTATGAGAAAGAGAAACATTCAGAAGATTGTACGCTTTAACCGCAAGGAAGCACAGGACTTGGCAGCAAAGGCAAAGAAGGCTTGTCTTTCCGAAGCAGGACTTATCCGTTTACTTATCAGAGGTTACGAGCCGAAAGAGAAACCCGATGACCGCTTCTATGATGTGATGAGAGAACTGTCCTCTATCGGTAATAACATCAATCAGCTTGCGGCTAAAGCGAATACACTTGGTTTCATTGACGCACCTATGCTGAAGAATGAAGCTGCAAAGTGGAATAAGTTCCAGTCAGAGATTGAGAGGACATATCTTCGTCCAAATCAGAGCGAAATGAAATGGCAGTAACAAAGTTGTGGTCGGTTACAGAAAGGCCTGTCTCTTATACACATCTCCGAGCCCACG
>ENA-OYCD01000202-OYCD01000202.1-human-gut-metagenome-genome-assembly--contig:-NODE-202-length-15426-cov-5.521371_pt1 | contig 15426 bp, 9 predicted proteins | sample MGYA00244664_ERZ652869 | MGnify/ENA primary metagenome ERZ652869 (study PRJEB26926, sample SAMN06164849) | human gut metagenome | biome: ENVO:00009003; feature: ENVO:2100002; material: ENVO:00002003... | reverse complement strand
GGCATACGAGATTACTACGCGTCTCGTGGGCTCGGAGATGTGTATAAGAGACAGTCATAATAGCGCACCGTTTCAAGCTGCTTTTCATCGGGAGCACCGTAATAATAGAAATAATGGGGCCAGCCGCAAGCGCGCTTCTTGAAGAACGCTTCGTGGTCGCATAAGGCAGGATGAACAGCCGCCAGGAAAGTAACGCGCGAATCAAGAGCCGCCGTAATCACAGACAAGGCACCGCCCTGGCTGGAGCCCGTAACGCCCAGCGCCTTCCCGTTGTACTGCGGCAGCGAACAGATAAAATCCACAGCACGCAAAGCGCCTACCACCACACGGTTATAGTAAGAAGCATCCCGGCTGTCGCGGCCGAACGTCCAGTAATTGCTCAGCGCCCCACCTGCCAGCGCATCATATACAGACTGCTGCATCGTGACGGGAATGCCGTGGATACCCACCTCCAATGTAATCACCTTTCCAGGAGCCGTATACGTATCTCCCGCATAAGGGCGGACACCCGCACCGGGCACACGCAGCAAAGCCGGATACTTCCCTTCTTTCTTGGGAATACTGAGAATACCGTAAAAACGTCCTCCCCAAGCTTTTGTCTGGAAGCTGACCTGATATACATTATCCGTTTCCGTACAGCGTTCGGGAAGCAGCGTCATAAGGGGATTCAACGGAGTCTTGCGCGCCTCTTCCAAGGTCTTGGCCCAATAATCCCGAAAATCGGCAGGAAGTTTCGTCACAGGTTGCAGCTGCTCGGGAGCATAGGCCGATGTAGCCAGCCCTTCATAAGTCCGGCCGTCCACATGCGCCTTGACCTTGCAACGCAAGAAGCCTGCAGTCTTCATCGTGCCTTGCAACTTCAAGGTACCATCTTTCAGCACCACGTCTTTCTTTACTTCAGTAGGATACATCTCGGGGCCCAGTTCATAGTCAATCTTGACATCGGACAAGAGGTTCTGTGCCTTCAGCACCCGGACGGTAAACGTACACTTCTCATTCAGACGATACACCCAATCGCTATGGTCAGGTGAAACGACTACACGGATTTCATTGCCGCGTATCTGCGCCGTCACAGCACATACACACAGCAGACATAAAAATAAGGAAAAAACTCTTTTCATGATATCAGATATTAGTATTAATCATCGGTGCAAAAATAGGCACTTTCAATGAAGAATACCAATACTTTTTTATCATATCACCAGCTTCTTTTTCCGATAATTCTCACGGAATTCCTTCGGCGAGCATCCCTTCTTCCGCTTGAACATACGATTGAAATTGGACAGATTGTTGAAGCCGCAGTCATAGCACACCTCTGCAATGGTACGCGTGGAATCTACCAACATACGCGTGGCAAAGCCCAGACGGATATCAATAATGTAGTCGGAAAGCGTCTTGCCGGTGCGCAGGCGAAAGAAACGGCTGAAAGAGACCGGGGTCATGCCCACCATATCGGCCAATGAAGCCAACCGGATATCCTCCTGATAATGGGTAGAAATGTATTTCTGCACCTTCTGTACCCGGCGGCTGTCAGAGAAAGTCTCTATCTTGGCAAACGAAGAACTGGACAACACCCGGGCATTGTCATAGAGGGAAAGTTCGTAAAGGATACGGAGAAAGTTCATCACGGCATAAAAGCCCTGCTCCTCGGAAGCCAGCTTATCCAGCCAGTTGTACACCTTCATGATGGCCTGCATGGGGAAACTAAGTCCGCACTGTGCACGCTCCAGCATCCGACGGATACTGTCGAACTGGTTCTTGTTGACAACGTTCCCGAAGAACAAGTCGGGAGAGAACTGAATGGTAATCTCCCGAATATCCCCGGAGGTACATTCATGTTGCTCCCATACATGCTCCAACTCCTTACCGGTTATCAGCACCAGGTCATAATCACCGATAATCTCGGCAGAATCGCCCACCACACGACGTACGCCGGAAGCATGTTCCGTGAAGTTCAGTTCATACTCTGCGTGACAATGGATGGGGTAGGTAAATTCTGTTTTGCGACGATCGGCAATATAGAAACAGTCACGTTCCGACAGAGGGGTTATTTCCCTCATGATATAGTTCTGGTTTTCCATAGGCATTGGTTAAAAAAATATCATGCCACAAATATACTCATTCTTTTTAATCCCACAACAGTACCATTTGTTACATTTAGAGGTAATAATTGTTATATATGAGCAGATACCCGGGAAAGTCCCACCCGGAAAAGCAAAACTTCCGTTCTTCTCCCCCTCAGGCTCTAATGTAAGGATGTATGAGATGCGCATCTCGTACACTTACACACTATAGTTTGAGGAAGAAAGAAGCGGAGATCCCTCTCTTGCCCCATAAACAAAAGAAAGGTCTCCGCTTCGCCGGATGATATAAATGATAAGCCGCTTACTTCTGCAACTTCAAGACACAGGAAGTTTCCGGCAGGTTTTCCGAAACGACCGTCATTGTGGCTTCTCCCACTTCGCCGGTACTTTGCAACAGCACCTGTGCAAGTCCATTGAATGCCTTTACCTGATAGGTGCGTGCATCAGCGTCGGCCGGACGTTCCGTAGCCCGATAAGCGGGGTCTCCATTCCCCACCCCAAGGATGCGTACCGGACCGGAGACGGTTATTGTCAAGTCGTTGCAGGCAGTGGGGACAAAACGTTTCTTCTTGTCCTGCAACTCAATGTTACACACTGCCACATCCCGATTGTCTGCCTGAATGACGGGACGGTCTGCCGTCAGGGAGATACGGGCAGGAGCACCGGTAGTCTCCACAGTACGGGCCAATATTTTTTTGCCGTTCTTATAGCCTACAGCCTTCACTGCACCGGGCTGGAAAACGGCTTTCCAGGAAAGATGGCCGTTTCGGGGCATCGGTTTGCGCTCCAGTTTCTTGCCGTTCACAGTCAGTTCCACTTCATCGCAGTTGCTGTATACCCAAATGTCGATGCTATCACCTTCGTGACCTTGCAGATTCCAGTGAGGAAGGATGTGCAGCACCGGCTCATTCGTCCACCAGGACTTCAGATACCAGGCTTCGTCCTTGGGAAAGCCACAGTAGTCCAGAATGCCGAATTGTGAGCCCGTAGCCGGGAACTTCATGGGGTTGGGCTCGCCGCGGTAGTCGAAACCCGTCCAATAGAAAAGACCTGCCAGATAGGGGCGTTCGTCATAGAATTTCCAGCCACGCTCGATGCAGTTCAGCAGGCTGTCAGGCCCGTTCGGTTTACGGTTGTGCGCCACCATGTGGCCTTTGCCGTGGGCATCAAAGTAGATGCCGCGCGTACCACAGCCCGTGGTCTCTTCCGAACCGAGCGCCCGGCGACCGGGATAATCCTTGCGGTGCTGCTCCACAGGGTTCTGAAGGATGTAGTTATAACCGGCCACGTCTGCGGGAATCAAGATGGCAGGGCCACTGCTCGAAGCAACGGTCATGAGGCGCGTAGGGTCGAAACGGTGGCAATATTCGCGCATCGTGGCAGCAATGCGTGTACCGCTTTCTTTCCACTCGATGCCCCACTCCTCGTTGCCTACGCTCCAAAGGATGATGCACGGATGGTTGCGGTCGCGGTCTATCATACGTTTCAGCAGGCGGGTATGTTCCTCGTTGACGCCCGTCAGACGGTTTTCCTCTATCACAAGAATGCCGAGGCTGTCGCAGGCATCGAGCATTTCGGGAGTCATCGGGTTATGGGAAGAACGGTAGGCATTGCAGCCGAACTTCTTCAGTTCCTTCAGTCGGTACACTTGCAGGGCATCGGGAATGCCGGCACCTACTCCGGAGTGGTCTTGGTGCATGTTCACACCTTTCAGTTTCAGAGGCTGTCCGTTCAGGAGGAAGCCCTTGTCGGCATCGAAGCGGATGTCGCGAATACCAATCGGGGTGGCCACCACGTCCACCTGCCTACCGTTTTGCCAGACGCTGGTTTCCATTTTATAAAGGTAAGGATGTTCTGTACTCCATAGCTGGGGATTCAGCACTTTGGTACGCACCTTTACGCTACGCGTTTCTTGCGGCAGCAGGGTTATCTCTTCCGCCTCGTCCTCCATCTGCACTTGTCCGTCGGCATCAAGCAGACGGCACCATACTTTGCCGGAGACGGGGTCTTTTCCCGAATTCTTCATCTGCACTTCGGTCACCAGCACAGCCTTGTCGAAAGGAGCTTCCAGCGTGGAAGATACAAATACGCCGAAAGGAGCTACATGCAACGGCGCCGTCTTGTTCAGCCATACATGGCGGTAGATACCGGCACCTTCGTAAAACCAGCCCTCCTCGAGCGTGGCGTCGGCACGGACGCAGATAAGATTCTCTTCTCCGTAATTCAGGTATTCCGTAATGTCGTATACCTGCGTGGCATAGCCGCTGGGTTCGTGTCCCAGGTAGAAACCGTTTATCCAGATACGGGCATCACGGAAGATACCGTCGAACTGAAGATAAAGATGTTTGCCGAGGTCCTCTTGCGGAACAGTGATACTTTTCCGATACCATCCCACAGAGTTTTCGGGGAATTTATAGCCGACGGCTTTATAGCCATGACTGTGGCTCGCCTCTTTGGCATAAGGCAAATCAACCACCCAGTCATGCGGAAGATTGACCGTCTTCCAGTCCACACCCCACTTCTCCGGATTGAACTTGGGAGAGTAAGGGCCCTCATTATGGATAGAGGCTGCCTTGGTCAGATAGTTGAAGTACTCCGTTCCGCAGCCGAAATCTTTCTCCGGTGAGGAAGCATTGCCAAAAGCAAACTGCCAGCCGTCGTCCAGCAAAATACGTTCGCGGACGGATTGGGCAGAAAGAGAAAAGGTAATTCCAAGAAGGAACAGAAATGCGAATAAGTGTTTCATATCGGTTAATCATAAAATGTGTTTACAAAGATAGAGCGAAAAAGATTCGTGCGGTGATACTTTTGTATCATTTTCCGGTACTTCATGTTTCCGAGGGGAAAAAACACGCCGGGCAAACAAGGGTGATAGGAGAAAAGTTTTTAAATTTGAAGCGTGCTTCCGGGAAAAATGACCGGATGGTACAACTGACGAAGAATGTATCAAACTAAATACAAGAAATAATATGCAAGACAAAAGATTCGGATATTTCGATGACGACAACCGCGAATACGTCATTACCGACCCCAAGACACCTTGGCCATGGATTAACTACCTGGGCAATGAAGATTTCTTCTCGCTCATCTCCAATACCGCCGGAGGCTACTCTTTCTACAAGGACGCCAAGTTCCGCCGCATCACCCGCTACCGCTACAACAGCGTGCCGATGGACAACGGTGGACGCTACTTCTATATCAATGAAGGCGGCAACGTATGGTCTCCCACCTGGAAGCCCTGCAAGACCGCACTCGACAGCTACGAATGTCGCCACGGCATGAGCTATACCCACATCACCGGAGCCAAAGACGGCATCGAAGCCAGCCTGCTCTTCTTCGTCCCACTGAAGACCTGGGGAGAGGTGCAGAAGCTGACCTTGCGGAATACTTCTGCCAAAGTGAGAAAACTCAAACTATTCTCCTTTGCCGAATGGTGCTTGTGGAATGCCGCTACGGACATGGAGAACTTCCAGCGTAACTTCTCCACGGGAGAGGTGGAAGTGGACGGGTCTGTCATCTACCACAAGACGGAATACAAGGAACGCCGCAATCACTACGCCTTCTACAGTGTCAATACACCCGTAGACGGTTTCGATACCGACCGCGAAACATTCGTGGGACTCTACAACGAGTTTGCCGACCCGGAACGGGTAGTAGAAGGCAGACCGGGCAACAGCATTGCCCACGGTTGGAGTCCCATCGCCTCGCACTATCTGGAAGTAGAACTGCAACCCGGCGAAAGCCGCGACTTCATCTTCCTGCTGGGCTATGTGGAAAACAAGCAGGAGGCAAAGTTCGAGGAACGTGAAGAATCTCTGCATGAAGCGTTCAAGCAGAGTGTACCCTCTTCACCTATTATAAATAAGGTAAAGGCTAAGGCGATGATTTCGGCCTTCGACACTACCGCCAAAGTAGATGCTGCCTTTGCCGAACTGAAAGCCTACTGGGACCGCCTGCTGGACATCTACGTCGTGAAGACCGACGAAGAAAAACTGGACCGCATGGTGAACATCTGGAACCAGTATCAGTGCATGATTACCTTCAACATGTCCCGTTCCGCCTCTTTCTTCGAGAGCGGCATCGGTCGTGGAATGGGCTTCCGCGACTCCAACCAAGACCTCGTGGGCTTCGTGCATCAGATACCGGAACGCGCCCGCGAACGAATCATCGACATAGCTTCTACTCAATTCCCCGACGGAGGATGCTACCACCAATACCAACCGCTGACCAAACGCGGCAACAACGACATCGGCGGCGGCTTCAACGACGACCCCATGTGGCTTATCTTCGGCACCGTGGCCTACATCAAGGAGTCGGGAGACTTCAGCATCCTGGACGAGCCCGTTCCCTTCGACAACAAGGAGGGTTCGGAGGTTTCTCTGTTCGAGCACCTGCGCGTTTCCTTCAACCATGTCATCGAGAACCTCGGCCCCCACATGCTGCCCCTCATCGGCCGTGCCGACTGGAACGACTGCCTGAACCTGAACTGCTTCTCCTGGGACCCGAATGAATCCTTCCAGACCACGGAAAACCAGACGGAAGGTAGTCAGGCGGAATCGCTGATGATTGCCGGCTTGTTCGTAGTGTGCGGACGCGACTATGTGGAACTGTGCCGCCGCTTGGGCAAAGACGACGAAGCCAACCGCGCACAAACCTACATAGACAATATGGTGGAAGCCGTAAAAAAACATGGTTGGGACGGTGACTGGTACTTGCGCGCCTACGATTACTTCGGCCACAAGGTAGGTTCCAAAGAGAACGAAGAAGGACAAATCTTCATCGAATCGCAAGGCTGGTGCACCATGGCAGGCATCGGACTGGAAGAAGGTATGGTAGAAAAAGCACTGGACTCCGTAAAGGAACGCCTGGACTGCGAACACGGTATTGTACTCAACAATCCACCCTTCACCCGCTATGTTGTGGAGTATGGAGAAATCTCCACCTATCCCGCCGGCTACAAGGAGAACGCAGGTATCTTCTGCCACAACAACCCGTGGGTCATCATCGGAGAAACCGTACTGGGCCGGGGCGACCGTTCCTGGGAGTATTTCCGCAAGATATGCCCGTCGTACACCGAAGAGCACAGTGCCCTGCATAAAGTAGAACCTTACGTATGCTGCCAGATGGTGGCCGGCAAGGACGCCGCCCGTCCCGGTGAAGGCAAGAACAGCTGGCTGACGGGAACGGCTGCCTGGATGTGGTATGCCATCACGCAATTCATACTCGGCATCAAGCCTTCGTATGAAGGTCTGGAAATCAATCCTTGTATCCCGTCAGACTGGAAAGGCTTCAACGTGAAGCGCAAGTTCCGCGGAGCGAAATATCATATTACCGTGAAGAATCCCGATGGTGTGTGCAAAGGCATCAAGTCCGTCACAGTAGACGGCCAGCCGATAGAAGGCAATGTGGTGAACCATCTGCCGGGCACGCATACAGTAGAAGTAATAATGGGATAACCCACAAAATACAATATCATGATAAACCCTATTTATTCTCCAGCGCCCGAACGCTATGACAACGGCATGAAATTCCGCCGTTGCGGGCAAAGCGGCATCCTGCTGCCGGAAATATCACTCGGATTGTGGCACAACTTCGGCGACGTGAACACATTTGCCAATTCCCAGGCCATGGCGCACTATGCCTTCGACCGTGGAATCACACATTTCGACCTCGCCAACAATTACGGTCCTTCCTACGGTTCCGCCGAAGAGACTTTCGGAATGATTATGAAGAAATCCTTCATGCCCTATCGGGACGAACTATTCATCTCCACCAAGGCCGGACACGACATGTGGCCCGGCCCCTACGGGGAGTGGGGCTCACGCAAGTACCTGATGAGCAGCCTCAACCAAAGTCTGAAACGGATGAACCTGGAGTATGTGGACATCTTCTACTCCCACCGCTACGACCCGGATACTCCGCTTGAAGAGACCCTGCAAGCACTGGTTGATATCGTACGGCAAGGCAAAGCACTCTATGTAGGAATCTCCAAATATCCCAAAGAGGCGGCCGAGTTTGCCTACAAATACCTGGAAGAACGGGATGTACACTGCCTGCTCTATCAAGGCAGATACAATCTCTTCAACCGCGAACCGGAAGAAGAAGGTATCCTGCAGCAAGCCAAAGGGAACGGAACCGGCTTCATCGCCTTCTCCCCGCTGGCGCAGGGCCTGCTGACCAACCGCTACCTAAATGGTATTCCCGAAGATTCGCGCATGGCAAAGGGGGCTTTCCTAAAGAAAGAAGCACTGACCGACGAGACGCTGCAAAAAATCAAGGCACTCAACGAGGTTGCTGCCTCACGCGGGCAAACCCTTGCCGAGATGTCACTTGCCTGGCTGTTGAAGGACGACCTGGTGACAAGCGTCATCATCGGAGCGAGCTCCGTTGCCCAACTGGCAGATAACCTGAAAGCGACTGAAAATACAGACTTCTCTGCCGAGGAACTGGAGAAGATAAAGAAAATCATTCAAAAATAAATCAACATGAAAAGCCTCCTTATTCAAACCTTTTGTTTATTATTCCTTTGCTTGGGCACGGTCCGTGCACAGCAATACCAACTTGCATCACCCAACGGAAAACTATCCGTTACGGTAGATGCCGGAGAAGCCCTCACCTGGCAGATAGCACACGACGGAACCACGGTGCTGCAACCCTCTGCCATCGCCCTGCAAGGCAGAGATGAAAAATCAGCCAAGAAAGCAATAACTTTCGGTAAAAATGTAAAAGTAATCCGTGCAGAACGCAAGTCCGTGGAGTCCTCCTTCCCCACTCCCCTCTACAAAAAGGCAAGTGTGGAAGATGTCTACAACCAGCTGACACTGAAATGCCGCGGAGGCTACAGTGTACAGTTCCGCGCATACGATGACGGCGCTGCCTACCGCTTCATTTCCGAACAGAACAAGCCGTTTATCGTCCTCAACGAAACTGCGGACTTCAATTTCGACAAGGATTACCAGGCATTTGTACCTTACATAAACGACAACCGCAACGGTGAGCGCTATTGCTTCTCCTTCGAGTCTTACTACGACGAAGCCCCGTTGTCCAAAATGTACACCGACTCACTCTCCATCACCCCACTGATGGTTTGCCTGGACGGAGGAAAGAAAGCCGTTATCATGGAAGCCGGATTGGAAAACTATCCCGGCATGTTCCTCACTGTAAATCCCCAGACACGTCAAGGAGTGCAGGCAGCATTTGCCCCCTATCCGCTGGAGGAAATAATCGGCGGACACAACCGGCTGAACCTGATACCGACAAAACGTGCAGACTACATCGCCCGTTGTGCCAAGCAGGAGCTCCCCTGGCGTGTGGTGCTCGTCACCGAAAAGGACACGCAGCTTGCCGACAATGACATGGCACAGCGTCTTGCCCCCGCCTGCCGCATCAAAGACATTTCCTGGATTAAACCCGGCAAAGTGGCTTGGGACTGGTGGAACACCTGCAACCTGACTGGCGTAGACTTCAAAGCCGGCATGAACACCCCGACTTATAAGGCATTCATCGACTTTGCCGCCGACAACAACCTGGAATATATCATCATCGATGACGGCTGGAGCGGAAACGAATCCTTATTGAAAGACCTGAATCCGGATATCGATTTAAAGGAACTGGTAGCCTACGGAAACCAGAAGGACGTCGGCATCATTCTCTGGGCAAGCTGGCGAAATTCTGCCAAAGATACGGAAGCCACATTCAGCCACTATGCACAGATGGGCATCAAAGGCTTCAAGATAGACTTCTTCGACCGTGACGACCAGCCACTGGTACAGTCTGTAGAACGCATTGTAGCCTGCGCCGCCGAGCACCGCCTGGTATTGGACCTGCATGGCCTCAAACCATACGGTATACAGCGCACCTATCCCAACGTCCTGAACTTTGAAGGTGTAAAGGGATTGGAGAACGCCAAATGGGAACCGATAGTGAACGGAGCCCCCCTCCACAACTTCCCACGCTATGACGTGACTGCTCCCTACCTGCGTATGCTTATAGGCCCGATGGACTACACACCGGGAGCCACAATGAACGCAACCCGCGAAACCTTCCGTGCCGTCAACGACCATCCGATGAGCCAGGGTACGCGCGTCCACCAGATGGCGATGTACACCCTCTTCGAAGCCCCGCTGCAAATGCTTGCCGACAGCCCCAGCAAATATATGAAGGAGCAGGAATGCACGGACTTCATTGCCAAAGTGCCTACCGTTTTCGACGAGACCGTGGCACTGGACGGTGAAGTAGGCGAATACCTTACACTGGCACGCCGCAAGGGAGATGTCTGGTACATCGCCTCCATGACCGACTGGACACCACGCGACTGTACCATCGACCTTTCCTTCCTCGGAGAAGGAAGTTACGAAGCCGAAATCTTTTCCGACGGCATCAATGCCGACCGGGAAGCAACCGACTACAAGAAAGAAGTACGCACCGTGACCTCGGGAGACAAGCTGAACATACACATGGCACCCGGAGGAGGATGGACAGCACGGATATGGAAAAGATGACAGGGTGATAAAGTAATGACATGATAAGTGCAATAGGGTGACAGTTACGTTAAAAGTGCTGTCACCCTATTCCTTTATCACTTTTAACATACCTCTACGTGAACCTTTTATATCCTATCTTGTTTTTTCTCACAAAAGCCTAAGGTACCATAGGGCAGGAATTTATATTAAACCTAAACAATTATAAAAGTATGAAGAAATTTATTCCCCTATTATTAGCGGTCTTTGCAGTGACGCTTGCATCTTGCGAAAAAGACCCTGACATGGATAAGCTGGACAATAATTATCTGGTTTATACCAACTATGACAAGAAGGCGGATTTCAAAACCTTCGAAACTTATTACTTGCCGGACAGCATTCTGGTCATCGGTGATAAGGAAAACGCCGAATACTGGAAAGATGAGAATGCCCAGGAAATTCTCAGCGCTTATGTTGCTAACATGAACAGCCGCGGCTACATCCGTGTGGATGACCGGGAAGAAGCCGACCTTGGCTTGCAGGTAAGCTATGTCAGAAGTACCTATTACTTCACCGACTACGGACGTCCCGAATGGTGGTGGAACTATCCTGGCTACTGGGATGCTCCTTACTGGGGCAACTGGGGCGGATGGTATTATCCTTATGCCGTGAACTATTCCTACAGCACCGGTTCCTTTATCAGCGAATTGTTGAATCTGGAGGCGCCGCAAGGCCAGAGCGAGAAACTTCCTGTTCTGTGGACCAGCTATATGAGCGGCTTGCTGAGTGGTTCTACTTCTGTCAATACCAAACTTGCCGTGCAAGGTGTGAACCAAGCTTTCACTCAATCAACTTACCTGACTAACAAGTAGTGACAAGCTACGAGCTATAAGTGACAAATGACGGGTTACCCAATATTAAGGTAACAAGAATAATACGGCAGCATCCTTTCCGGACTGGGAAGTTGCCATTGAACCAAAAAACAAGAACAAAGTATGAAAACAATAAAATATCTTTCCTTGAGAGTATTTGCGGTTGCCGCTCTTGCTCTCGTCTTCGCCCTACCGACGAAGGCACAGATGACCGATAACGGTTATGCCAATATCGACTGGCAATATAACTTTCCCCTCAGCAACAACTTCGCCGACAAATCAAGCGGCTGGGGTATGAATTTTGAAGGCGGTTACTTCCTGACAGACAATTTTGCATTGGGAGCTTTCTTGAACTACCATAGCAACCATGAGTATTTCGGTCGCCAGACACTTCCCGTAGGCGAAGGCGGCAGTCTGAATACCGACCAGCAGCACACTGCATTCCAGTTGCCTTTCGGTCTGGCCTCCCGCTATGTATGGAACCGTGGAGGTGCATTCCAGCCGTATGCCGGTGTAAAACTGGGTGCTGAATATGCACAGTTGAAGTCAACCTTCAACGTATTCGAAGCCAACAAGGATACATGGGGTTTCTATGTATCTCCTGAAATTGGTTTCAATGTGTATCCTTGGGCTTATGGACCGGGCTTGCATTTCGCAGCCTATTACAGCTACGGTACGAACAAAGGTGACCTCTTTACGTACAGCGTAGACGGTTTGAGCAATTTCGGTCTGCGCGTAGGTATTGCGTTCTGATAAGACACACACTTAAAGCTTAACAGATAGAATTTAATTGTTTCAAAATTGAAGAAGAAAAGAGCCTTTCCTGCGTGAGCAAGGGAGGCTCTTTTTAATTCTACCAGTTATTTTTTTCCTCCCAGCATCGCCTTATATACAGCTTCCTGAATCCTCGTCCTTATATCCAGCCTCATCAACTTGTTATTCCACACATCCGGATAGGTGCGGTTGCTCAAAAAGACATAAACCAAGCCGTTCTTCGGGTCTGTCCAGGCGCAAGTACCCGTGAAACCGGTATGACCGTAGACAGAAGCAGGGGCAGACTCTGCGCAGGGACTCTTCTGGGGATTATGCCGGTCGGGCTTATCAAATCCCAGCCCCCGGCGGCTTATCCTTGAGACGGTGGTAGTAAATACCCTGCAGGTCTCCTTGCTCAAATAGCGCTTACCGTCCAGTTCACCCCCATTCAGCAGCATCTGATAGACTTTTGCCACTTCTCCGGCAGTGGAGAACAGCCCGGCATTACCGGAAACGCCGCCCTGAAAAGCTGCAGATTCATCATGTACAAATCCTTGCAAGGTAGTCTTACGCAAGAAAGGATCTGTTGATGAAGGTACAATATCTTCCTTCTTCAAGAAGCGCAGAGGAAGATACCCCGTACGCTCCAATCCCATCGGAGTATAGAATTCCTTGGCCAGATATTCGTCCATAGACATGCCGGTGCGTGCCTCGACCAACTGCTGCAACAAAATAAAGCCCACACAACTATAACGGTAACGTTTATCCCTAAGCGGAGTATCCACAATCTTCTGCAAGTACTCTTGCTTGAAGGAACGGTTCAGCCAAAGGCTGTCGGACACTTGCATCGTATACTCCGGTGTCTGCACCTTCGACGTCAGTCCCTGACGGAAGCGGAACTTAGGGTTCGCCCAAGTCTGCCGTCCGATGCGTGCGGAATGCCGGGCATCGGGACGTGCCTTGAACAAAGTGCCGGTGTAGCTCTCTTCATCAATCGCTTCCTGATAGAATAGCAAGGTAGAAGGCAGACCGGATTCATGCATCAGCAGTTCGCGTACCGTAATATTCTTCTTGTCCGTATCCTGTAGGAAAGGCAGATAATCCGACACCCGGTCTGTAAGATTGAGGCGTCCGCCATCGTACAACTTCATCACAGCAAGCAGCGTGGCTGTGGTCTTTGTCAGCGAAGCGATGTCGTATACATCCGTCTTCTTTACGGGAAGCGCCTTGCTTCCGGCCTCGTTCCAGACGTGGGTACCGAAAACTTTATTATACATCTCCCTACCATCCTTCAGCACCACCACCTGGCAACCGGGGTAAGCCCCTTCACGAATGCCTTCTTCAGCTATCTTGTCTATTTCAGCCAGCAGACGGGAATTCATACCATGCTCTTCGGGTACAAAGCGGGGGGCGCTTTGAGGAGTCAGCGTCACTCCCGCACCGGCAGCAAACCGACTACCGATACTGGCAGACAAGCGTCCCTCTGAACAAGCGCTGCCATAAACAATCCGGGCAACCTGCCGCTGTACCTCCTCGTTGGAGGAGTGTGCCAAAATCACCGCTTCAGCAGCAGCGTCCCCTTGTTTTATCTGCAATACCTGCTTGCCAGGAATAAAGAACAGATAAACCACCGGTACGTCAGGAGCGAACTTTGCAAAGAAATTCTGATAGGGCGTCAAACGGTGTTCGGTGACACAGACCAGAATACGTTTGTACTTGGCCAGCGCATTCCTCAAACGGTTCCCGTCAGCCTCCGGCAGATTCTTGCCCAAATGGAACTCCACAGGACGGGTATACTGCGACAGTTCCTTGAGGAACGGCTGGATTTCCTGCGCTTCTCCCACATTGAGCACGGCAACTTCACCGATGGAAGGGTCCAGCGGAAGTACCTCGTCCCGGTTATCCAGCACAGTGATGGCCGCCAAGTTCAGCCGGCGCATCAAATCACGCGTTTTCGGAGTATTGATGCGGGTCCCCAAACCTGAAAGCTGTACATGGGGTTTCTTTTCCAACCCAAGGGCATATTTATATTTCAGTACTTTACGGCATTTCGCCTCTATCTCTTTCTCTGTCAGCTCCCCTTTTTTCACAGCGGCAAGCACAGCCTCCACTTCTTCCTTAATACGCCGGGGGACAAGCAGCAAATCATTGCCGGCTTTCAGCGCCTGCAAACAGATGCTTTCATTGCCCGATACCCCTTTCATGGCAAGGGCATCCGTAAAGACAAGCCCCTGAAAGCCGAGGTCATTCACCAACAGACCGGAAACTACCTTACGCGAAAGCGAAGACGGGAGCCCCTTTTGCGGCTCTATGGTAGGCACCTCCAAGTGCCCCACCATCATTCCTCCCAATCCGGCACGAATGGCTTTTCTGAAAGGATAAAGCTCTATACTGTCCAGACGGGCACGGGTAAAAGGCAGCACGGGCAACGCCTTATGAGAATCAACATCCGTATCCCCATGCCCCGGAAAGTGCTTGCTGACAGAAAGTACACCACCATCCTCCAACCCTTTGGAGTAGGCAACAACCTTGTTCGCCACATTGAACGGACTTTCACCGAAGGAACGGGTATTGATAACCGGATTCTTGGGATTGATATTCACATCCGCTACAGGAGCAAAATTCACTTGCACCCCCAGTTCACGGCATTGGCGGGCCACCTCGCGCCCATATTCATAAATCAGTGTATCGTTCTGTATGCAGCCCAGCACCATGTTTCGCGGAAAGTTCGGGGTACCGCGAAGGCGCATAGCCAGTCCCCATTCACCGTCAAAGGTAATCATCAGCGGAACTTCCGCCATCCGCTGCGCCTCATTGGTCAACATCACCTGGTTCTGCATCAATCCGCCGGAGAATAACAGACCGCCTACCTTATAGTCCTCCACCACCTTACGCAGCAGTTCCTTGTTGGCCTTGTCCTGCTGGGGGGCAATCGTATAGATGAACAGTTGTCCGATGCGTTCTTTCAGAGTCAGACGCTGCATGACGGAATCCACCCACTGCCTGCACCGCACGTCACTGTTCAAGAGACGTACAAGCGAAGGGTCGTTCGGCGGCACCGGAGTAAACGGCATCGGGCCAAGCTGCGCTTTCAGAAGCGGACAAAGACAACACAATATAGTGATGGCAAGCAGGTATATTCTCTTCATTCCTTATAGATAGATTGTTTTTAGGGGATTTGCGGAATAATACTTTTATAAATCAATTCCTGGATATCTCTTCTTATATTCATGTCACCCAGTTTCGTGTTCCATACAT
>ENA-OYCD01000149-OYCD01000149.1-human-gut-metagenome-genome-assembly--contig:-NODE-149-length-19071-cov-5.112326_pt1 | contig 19071 bp, 9 predicted proteins | sample MGYA00244664_ERZ652869 | MGnify/ENA primary metagenome ERZ652869 (study PRJEB26926, sample SAMN06164849) | human gut metagenome | biome: ENVO:00009003; feature: ENVO:2100002; material: ENVO:00002003... | reverse complement strand
ATGTACATTCTTCTATCGGGAATTTGTCGAAAGGTCTGTTTGTGGTACGCTTGTTGTCGAAGCTCCATAGGAAGAAAGTGCGTATCCTTGAAAAGCAGTCAATCAGTGTATTCTTGCTTCTTGGTTGTGGCGTTCTCTTTTCGGGGACGGTTTCATAAATACTCGGATAAAGTTCATAGTATTGGTATTCGTTCTGAAAGAAGTCCCACATATCTCGAAGTGTGTCTGGTGTTACCAAATCCATGTCAAGGATAAAGCCCTTTTGTCCTCTCTTTGTTGCCCTTACATATAGTTCATAACGCAGTAAGGCTCTTTTGACAACCCGGAAATTCTTCTTTCGTACTTCCGACAATGGGTGTTTGTTTAGAAATTCATCGAATAGTTCTCCAATGGTAGGCTTGATAACCACTTCCTCAGGCAGAAAATATTTTTCAGGATGGTAAAATTTATCAAGTGTTGTTTTTAGCCATTCTTTGTCTATTGCTTCCTTTTCTTGTTGATATACCTTCTCAATATAGGTTTTCAACTGGCGTATCTCTTCATTTATATGGGTACGCATTTCTTCATTGCAGACAGCTTTCGTTTTTACACATTCGTCTTTATCATCCCATAGATTGGGATTGATAGCCAACTGAGTAGGAGCAACGGAGTCTAACCGCCTTCCGTTTCTAAAGCGTACATAGATTGTAGCCATGGATTCTGTATCATATCGCTTGGCTGCTTTTTTAATGATAAAGGTTACTTTCATAGACTTGCAGGTTGAATTTTACTCTGCTGCAAATATAGATATTTTCCCCACATTTTCCCCACATCTGCTAAATATTTTGCAATTCGATTAACTTGGATTAAAATTTAATCGGATTGTAATATATTGAAATATAGTGTGATTGCAGTGTATTTCTGCATTTTTCTTTTTATCTACATTTTCCCCACTTTAATTATTTCAAATGCGGGTCTGGGTACGAAATAAAGAAGCGGGGAAAGTTTTAATGCTTTTCCCGCTTTCTTTTTATACTTATCTTTTATGCCCTTTGCTCATGGGAACAGATATCTGGCAAGAGATAGAAGTACTGAATCAAGAATTTGTGAGGCTTGGTATCAGTCAGTCGGTAGACTATGAAAAGTACTACCTCTATTCGCTTATTACCCATTCTACTGCTATTGAGGGCTCTACACTTACCGAATTGGATACCCAGTTGCTTTTTGATGAGGGGGTAACAGCCAAAGGAAAGCCGTTGGTCTATCATCTGATGAATGAGGATTTGAAGAAGGCATACGAACTCGCCAAAGAAGAAAGTGCACAAAATGCGGAAATTACGCCTGTTTTCTTACAAAAATTGAATGCTGCTCTAATGCGTACTACTGGGAGTGTATATAATGTAATGGGCGGTTCTTTTGATTCTTCTAAAGGTGAATTTCGTTTGTGCGGCGTTACTGCTGGGGTGGGCGGGTGTTCTTATATGAGCTATCCTAAAGTTCCCGCTAAAGTAGAAGAACTTTGTTCTATATTGAGAGAAAAGCAAAAGAATATGGAAACATTTCGGGAACGATATGAATTGAGTTTCAATGCTCATCTCAATTTGGTAACCGTTCATCCGTGGGTAGATGGCAATGGGAGAACGGCTCGTTTGTTGATGAACTATATCCAGTTCTGCCATCATCTTTTTCCGACGAAAATCTTTAAAGAAGATAGGGGCGACTATATTCTTTCTTTGCGGCAGTCGCAAGAAGATGAGAACAGTCAGCCTTTCTTGGACTTTATGGCAGCGCAGCTGAAAAAATCATTTGCGTCAGAGATTGAGAAATACAATACTGGACGTAAAAAAGGTTTTAATCTCATGTTTTGAAAAGCGACGATTCCTTCCTGATAAGCTCATATAGGCATTAGCTGATTGTGCTGTATCATCCTTTTGTATTGGGTTATTCTCAAAATATTCTCTTCTCGGCATTAAATACAAAATAATGGGTGTAAAATGCAAATTTATTTCGTAGATACTGTTTTCGCATTTATTTTTTTCTAAATTTGCAGTAGCTGGAATCTTATCTAACTATTTAATTATTAAATGTTTGCCAATTATGACAAAACATGTTCCTCTTTTTTTACCTCTCGGAAGTATTCGGTTACTGACGATATTCTTCTCTTTTTGTATAATCTTTGTTCATCCGGCATTGGCTGACAAAATGGCTGAAAGCCCCGAACTTTTCGATACTGCTTTCACCTTGCAGGAAAGGCTTGATATTCCCGACGGGTTTGTTCAAAGAGAGATGGTCTATATTTCCATTCTTTTAGGTACATTGGTGCTGTGCCTCTTCTTTTTCTTCATGCAGAGGCGGATGAAGAAATTGAGGGAAAGGGACCGGGAGAGGTATCTGCAACTGTTGGAAGGCATTCTTGATAATCTTCCCATTGCGGCAAAAGTGAAGGATGTGAATGATGGGATGCGCTATACTTTTTGGAATAAAAAGGCAGAGGAACTCTTTGAATGTTCGGCCAGAGAGGCTATAGGCAAGACGGATTTTGAAACAATGCCAGAGGCTGCGGCTTTAATTAGGAAGGAGGATGAAGAGTTGGTCAAGACGGGGATTCCACAAGAAGGTATACGACGTTTTTTTACCAAGAAGAACGAGGAGCGGTTTACCTTCCAGAACAATAATTTTATAAAGCTTTCTGATGGTCGCAAGTGGATTGTTTATACTGCTTGGGACATTACTGATTTGAAAATCATGGAGCGCAAGCTACGTCTGGCCAAAGAGGAGGCTGAGGAGTCCAACTGGATAAAATCGGCTTTCCTGGCCAATATGAGTCATGAGATACGTACTCCGCTCAATGCAATAGTTGGTTTTTCGAGTATTTTGGGCACGGAAGTGTCTGAGGAAGAACGGGTGGAGTATCTCGATATTATAGAGCGGAATAATGAACTGCTGTTGCAGCTCATCAATGACATTCTGGATTTGTCGAAGATAGAAGCCGGTACATTGGAGTATGTCTATGCTAACGTGGATATCAATAAAATGGTGTCCGAGATAGAGCAGGCTACAAGTATCAGGCTGACCAATAAAGACGTGCGTCTGGTCACGGTTACGCCATTGCCCGGTTTGCTGCTGTATACCGATCAGCGCAGAATTACTCAGGTATTCAATAACTTCATCAGTAATGCGCTGAAGTTTACTGCTGCCGGTAGCATTACCATTGGTTACGGAATGCCCGAAAATAGCTATATCCGTTTTTATGTCACCGATACCGGGACGGGGATATCATCTGAGAATGCGCAGGGGATTTTTAACCGCTTTGTGAAGCTGGATTCCTTTAAGCAAGGTACCGGACTGGGACTGGCCATTTCGCAAAACATTGTGAAGGAACTGAAAGGAGAGATAGGGGTGGAGTCACAGTTGAGCAAGGGCTCCACTTTCTGGTTCACGTTGCCTTTTTATAAGATGGACGCGCACCGTTCTATCTTTCCTTGATGCTGCAAGCTCAATCCAATGAAGGGACATCGATTGTCTGGCTTTCCTCGTTCCAGTTGTCAAGGGTGAATTCTCCGGATGATTCTTCGGAAAAGATGTCTCCCAGAGTGAGGGTCAGGGTCAGTTTGGAGTTTGCTTCCAAAGGTCCGTTCAATGTTTGCTTGAAACTTTTCACGTTTCCATTTTTCAGTATGATGCTCATCTGGAATTCCGGTTTCCCGAAAGAAGGGAAGAGCATGACGGTGGCGTTGCTCATTTGTGTACCGTCGACGGAACGGACCAGAGGGAAGGCTACTGTGCGTGGGCTTCCTTGAGGAGCGGCGGTGTAGAAATTCAGTTCTCCAGCAATATTGGTGATGCGCACCACCATGCTGTCGATGCTCGAACTGAGGATGCCGTTGTTCTTGTCCTTGATGATTACTTTCAGTCCGGTCACTACCCGTTTGAGGGATGCTTTCAGGTCCTCACTTCCAATGTTGGCAGGCTGGACGGCGTGTACCAGGTCGAATACCGGATAATAGGTTGTGTCCGCTTCCATTTTGAATAGGGAGAAGTGTTGCCGGGACATGTCTTCGCCTAAGATGTAGACCGGGTCCCTCATGAGAGGATGTGCATAAATCGGCTCCTCGTATTTAGGGGTTCCCCAATAAATCATGTTATAGAGACCTGCGGGTAAGGATAACTCTCGATTGACGCCATCGTTATAGAAAGCTCCGTCTTTAACTTGGTAGTAACCGTAAAAAGGTGTCAGCTTCCGGTTTATGTAGTTTCCATAATAAATAGAGGTGCCCGCCTTGCAGGGCATGATGGTCAGTATGCCGGTCAGCGGGCTTTGTCCGCTTTCTGTGGACACGTCCATCAAAAGTCGTGGTGATACCAACTCACTGCTTTTTTCTATCTGGGGCGGATTGTCATCGGCGCAGCTTGCCACGATTGCGGCAAGTACTGCAAATACTACTAATTTTTTCATTATCTGTTAAGCTTTAGGTTGTTCTTCCTTGAGAACGTTTTTAGAAAGAAATGGTTCTTTGTACTCCGGAGAAAGTATATTGGGGATGGAAAAGTGAGGTGAAACCAATTCCGGTATTGAGGGGAATGGGAAGAATAGCCCCTCTTCAAAAGGCTTAGAGAAGGGACGGAAAACAAATTATACCTTTTTTAGTAACATTTTAGAAGCCTTGATTAACGAAATCATATACTCTTCGTAACAATTTCTCGACATTCTTTTCTTGTTCCTCCATACATTTGCATCCGAGTTCTTTGGTATTAATTGAAGAACACAATGAATCTTTGATATTAACCATTAAATAATGTACAATGAGAAAAACATTCTTGGAAAAGTGCATAAATCTGCGTTTATGCCGTGTTGCATTGGTACTTTTGTTTCTTGTACCTGCAATCAGTAGCCTGCAGGCTAATCCTTCTCAAAACAAGACCATTTCGGGTGTTGTGACATCGGCTACGGATAGTGAGCCGTTGATAGGTGTCAGCGTGCAGGTGAGAGAAACCGCTACGGGTGGAATTACCGACATTGATGGCCGGTATTCGGTAAGTGCCCAACAAGGACAGACACTGGTGTTTTCTTACATCGGTTATCAATCACAGGAAATCAAGGTAGGTACTTCTTCCGTCATCAATGTGGTGCTGAAGGAGGACACGGAAATGTTGGATGAAGTGGTTGTAGTGGGCTATGGTGTCCAGAAGAAGAAATTGGTGACGGGTGCCACTGTTCAGGTGAAGGGTGACGAAATAGCCAAGATGAATACAACCAATCCCTTGCAGGCTATGCAGGGACAGACACCGGGTGTAAGTATTGCTTCGACTTCCGGTCAACCGGGTGCTGACATGAAAGTGAGTATCCGTGGTCTTGGTACCGTGGGAAATAGTGCTCCTCTTTATCTGATTGATGGTGTGGGTGGTGATATTTCTACTTTGAATCCTGCCGATATTGAAAGTATAGATGTACTGAAAGATGCGGCTAGTGCGGCTATCTACGGTTCGGCCGGTGCTAATGGTGTAGTGCTTATTACTACCAAGCAAGGGCGCGAAGGTAAAGCGCAGATTAGTTTCGATGCTTATTATGGAATACAGAATGTAGCTCGTAAGGCCAATATGCTGAATGCAAAAGAGTATATGGCCATTATGGATGAGCAGGCTTTGAATAGCGGACTTTCGGCTTACGATTGGAGCCAATACCAGTCTATTTACGATGCCAACGGCAATGTGTATGATACGGATTGGGTAGATACTATGTTCAAAGATAATGCCACAACGGAGAGCTACACGCTGGGTGTCACTGGTGGAAGCGCAACTTCCACTTATGCCCTTTCGTTAGGATATATGAGTCAGGAAGGTATTGTCGGCGGTTCGGATGTGTCTAACTATTCGCGTTACAATTTCCGCGTGAACAGCGAGCACAAACTTTTCAAGGATATTTTGAAAGTGGGCGAGCAGGTGAGTTTTGTATATAAGATGAATAACGGTATCAGTGTAGGCAACCAATATAATAATACCTTACGCGGTGCATTCGGAACATCGCCTATCGCTCCTGTCTATAGCGATAATAATCTTTATGATTCACCTTACAATGACACCAGTACCAGTGACTGGAATAAAGGTGATGGAAACCCTTATGGTTTAATGATGACCGACAGCAACAATGAGAACAAAACGGCTACTTTTTCCGGTAATGTTTATGCTGAATTGCAGCCTGTCAAGAATTTGAAGATAAAGTCTGTATTCGGTGTGGTTTATGGTTCCAGCGAATACCGTAGTTTCAAGCCTCTCTACAAGTTCAGCCAATATATATATAATGAAGAACGTACTACCGTATCTCAAAATGCCAATCACTCTTTGGGTATGACATGGACCAATACGGCTTCTTATGACTGGACTATGGGAGAACATTCGTTCAACGCCTTGCTGGGTATGGAAGCCTATCGTTACGAGGGCACTTATATCGAAGCTAAAAATGGTATGTTGAAAGAAGGTTTTGATGATTGGGAGCATGCTTTTGTGGGCAACGGAACGGCCTCCGATTCGACCAACGGCTTGGGTGTCAGTGGCAATCCGCATACCGAGAGCCGCAAGGTGTCCTATTTCGGCCGATTGGGTTGGAACTGGAAAGAAACTTATATGGTCAATGCTACTTTGCGTGCAGACGGTTCGAGCAACTTTGCCAAAGGCAACCGTTTTGGTTACTTCCCTTCGGTATCGGCAGGATGGACCATTACTAACGAAAAATTCATGGAAAGTACGCAAAACTGGCTCGACTTCCTGAAAATACGTGCCAGCTGGGGACAAGTGGGTAATGCCAACATTGACGCATTCCAATATCTGGCTCCTATCAAGAGTACCAATACACACTATCTTTTCGGCAGCGGTTACGGCGACTCGGATGCTGCGGCACAGCTCGGAACCAACTGGGGAGCTTACCCTAGTCGTCTGGCTAATGCTGACATCAAGTGGGAGACTTCACAGCAGACCAATATCGGTCTTGATGCCCGATTCCTCAACAGTCGCCTGGGTGTTAATTTCGATTTCTACATTAAAGATACTAAAGACTGGCTCGTGGTGGCTCCTATTCTTGCTACTGCCGGAGCAGGTGCTCCTTATATTAATGGCGGTGGAGTGAAAAACACCGGTGTGGAACTCAATCTTACTTGGAATGACCAAATAGGCAAAGACTTTAGTTACAATATCGGTATCAACGGTGCCTACAATAAGAATAAGGTCGGAGAGATTCCTAACGACGATGGTATCATTCATGGCTCTACCAACCAGTTGTATGACAATACTCCTGAATTCTATCGTGCCGAGAATGGTAAGCCTATCGGTTATTTCTATGGTTTCAAGACAGCAGGCATATTCCAAAACAATCAAGAAATAGAGGATTGGATTAAGGCTGGTAACGGTGTGCTGCAAGCTGACGTACAACCAGGTGACGTGAAGTTTGTGGACATCAACCATGACGGACGGGTGAACGAGCTTGACAAGACCGATCTTGGTAACGGTATTCCTGATTTCACTATGGGCTTCAATCTCGGTTTCAACTGGAAAGGACTTGATTTCTCTGTAGTGGCCAACGGTGCTTTCGGACAGCAGATTGTCCAGAGCTATCGTAACCATACCTCCAAGCAAGCCAATTATACTACTGCAATTTTAGGACGTTGGACAGGAGAGGGAACCAGCAATCGCATACCTCGTGTCACAGACCAGAATCTCAACTGGCAGTTCTCAGACCTCTACGTGCAGGATGGTGATTACCTGCGAATCAGTAACATTACTTTGGGCTACGACTTTGCCAAGCTACTGAGATGTAAGGCCATCAGCCAGTGCCGTATCTATGCTCAGGTACAGAATGCGTTCACATTTACCAAATATGACGGCATGGATCCGGAAATAGGTTATGGTCCCGAAGGAGATAACGGACAAGGTTGGGTGTCGGGCGTTGATTTAGGTTATTACCCCCGTCCCCGTACCGTATTGTTTGGTGTTAACTTGAAATTTTAAAATATAGACTGATATGAAGAAAAACAAAAATATATTTATGGCAAGTGTCCTGCTCCTGAGTTTGGGACTGGCTTCGTGTACCGACAGTTTTCTCGATGTTACGTCGAAGACTGAATCTTCAACCGGTACATTCTATAAGACTGAAAAAGATGCTTATCGTGCCCTGATAGGTTGTTATGATGGTTGGCGCCAGACTTCATCAGCCATGATGGTAGGGTTTTATATGGCTTCCGAGGTGATGAGTGCCGAGTGTTTTGGCGCTACCGGAAATGCCGATGGACGTGGCTATCAGGCCATTGACCGTTTTGACATCTCCCAATCGCCGGCTGACCTCAACCTATACGAAGGTGACTGGAAAAATTATTATGCGGGCGTCTATCGTTGCAACGAGCTGATAGCTCATGAAGAGCAGATTGTATGGAATGAATCGGATAGCAAACGTGGTATCTATATGGGCGAATGTCGTACGTTGCGTGCATTGCTTTATCTGGATATGGTTCGTTTATGGGGGAATATCCCACTCTTTCTGGAACCGGTAAACGAAAATCGCGCTCCTTCACCTGCCAAAGAGGTGTTCAGTGCCATATTTACTGACTTAAAATATGCTATCGAGAATATTCCCGGTGACGCTTATCCCAAGGCCGACTATACCAAGAACGACGGACATATTACAAAATATGCCGCCGAGGCTTTGCTGGCACGTGCCTATCTTTTCTATACCGGATATTACGGTGAAGAACCTGTAGAGGTGACTCGTGCCGAAGCTTTGGCTGCTGTAGAAGACGTAATCGCTTCAGGAGAATATGGTTTGGTACCGCAATTCAAGAATTTATGGCCGGCTTCTTCTGCAAAAGTGGCCGAAAAAGGAGACTATGAAACTTTGAAGGGTACATATGCCGGTGATGGAAACAAGGAAACCATTCTTGCGTTGAAATTTACCGCTACTCAGGATTATAACGGGAATAATGACTCCAACCGTTGGCAGGTGATGTTGGGTATGCGCCAGCTTAATGCTGCTCCCTATTGCAAGGGATGGGGCGCATTGACGGTAAATCCTGATTTTGTGGAAGCGTTTCCCTCTGGTGACCTCCGCCGTTCGGCTTCTATCATTGATTTGGTAGGGGAAGGAATCACCGGTTCGGCCGACTTTACCACCAGTTTTAATGACTGGCGTGAATATACCGGCTATGCTGTGAAGAAGTATGCTCCCCTTTGCTATGCCGATGGAAGCCATGCCGGTAAGCAGGATGGTAGCGGTGACTTCCAGACACAGAACCGCCAAGACTACGTTATTATCCGTTATGCCGACGTATTGTTGATGGCCGCAGAACTGGGTAGCCCCAATGCGCAAACTTATTTCGACCAAGTGCGTAAGCGTGCTTATCAGGTTGATGACAACGGAACAGTATCGGCCAACTATCAAGCTAAGAGTGTGTCTCAACAAGCTATTATGGAAGAACGTCGTCTTGAATTTGCTTTTGAAAGCATTAATTATTGGGATCTCCTGCGTCAAGGTATAGACGTGGCAGCCGAGAAGCTCGCCTTGAATGGTGTCAAGGTGAAGAGTGGAGGCACTGATGATGCGGTAACCATACGGGCCGACCGTGTGAAAGCCACCAAAGGCTTGAGCCAGATTCCTTATAATCAAATTAACCTTTCACAGAGTGTACTTGTGCAGAATCCCGGATGGTGAGTACCATTAATAGAGTAAATAAAAAATAAAAACAATAAGATATGAGACTTAAATCATTCTTTTCCATATTGGCAGGAGCGGCTTTGATATTTTCCGCTTGCTCGCCCGAAGAGTACGAGATGGGGGCAAAAACCTATGTTTCCGATGATTTGGTGGAAGGTATCGCCTATACGGTGACCCCTGATGCCAATGATCCTAATACGATTCATCTGACTTCGCTCATCAAGGGAGCCACTCCCTTGTGGGTCACTCCAAGCGGTCCTTCTCAAAAGACCACTCTTGACTTGGCACTTCCTTTTGCCGGAGAATATAGCGTGACTTTCGGCGCTTCCACACCGGCAGGTCCGGTATATGGCGAACCATATACCTTCAAGGTAGAGACCAATAACTTTGCCATGCTCGAAGACCCTATCTGGGCTAACCTTGCAGGTGGAGTGGGCAAGAGCCGTAAGTGGGTTCCCATTGACAAGAACTTTGGTATTGGCCGTTGTTCGGGACCGGTGATGTACATGAGCCACACTGATGTGAAAAATGATGGAAGCAATATTACCGACCTTATGATTGGTAGCGCCAATTGGGCTCCCAACTGGGATCCGGGTATCCAATCGTGGCTCATTCCGGCAGACGACCCCTATTTCCAGTCGTACATCACTTTCGGCCTGGATGCTGTGAAAGGCTGTACGGTGGAACTTCATCGGGTGGCTGCTTCGGGCACGACGGATGCCACCGGAACTTTCAACTTGAATGTGTCTGACCCGAAACGCCCTGTCATATCTTTCTATGGCGGTACCTATTCATTGCATAACGAGGGTTTTGATGATGTCTGTTCCAACTATACCAACGACATCAAGATTATAGAATGTACTCCTTATCTGCTGCAGGTAGCTACGATGCGTACCAATAGCGAAGGTCCGTGGTGGCTGGTGTGGAACTTCATTTCCGAAGAGGCTTATAATGACCCCAGTATCATACCGACTGAAGATCCGGGTTTGCTTCAGCCTGCCGAAGTACAACAGCCTGCCATTGAAGATTTGGCAACCAAACTGTTCACTACTGAAATCAACGGTGTCACCTATGTGGGCAATGAGGCACGCTTCCTCATCAATGATGAAGAACCTTATGACTGGACATGGTGGAATGGTGGCTCTGCTGCTTGGGAAAGCGTAGTGAAGGGACAGTACGGTTCTTCATGGGCACCTGTGGCCGATGCTTCCATTGCCGACTATGAGCTGGTATTGAGCAGCACGGCCGATGGCTACAAATGGGATGACGGTACCAATGCCGGTAAGCTTGCCATTGAAGACGGCAAATTGAAATTTATGGATGCCGACGGCAATCCGGTTGAGATAACCGTCCTCACCGCTACCGGTGATAAGCGCACGGTGGAAGTGAAGGGAAGCGAGTTTACCGTAATGGCTTGCGATGTCACCAGCTCTTTCCAGATGGGTGTGCCTGCAACGACCAATGACAAGGGAGCCGTGGATTCTTATCTTTGTGCCAACCTCAACTACAAACCTATCGCTACCGGACCTACCGGGCCTACTGAAATCAAGGTAGACAACAGCAAGGTACAAATTCTTTTCGGTGACGGAAATCCCGATCGTTTGCGCTTGCAGTTCTACAATCCTTGGGGCGGTGGTGACGCGGGATGGCCGATCGACATCACGAAGGTGAAGTTGAAAAAGAACCAGACGCTGAAGATACAGTACAAAGTGCTGAGTGGAATCACTTGGAACGAGGGCGCGACTCCTAAGACCGTGATTATGGACAATAACATCGGAAATGCTTGGGAAGATGACTGCTACAACCTGGCTCATGCCGTGGCCTTTGATACTGCCGAAGGAGCTGTACAGACTGTGTCCGTGACCAATACCACCGGTGCCACTGTGACTTACGAAGGAAGCAGTTGTATCTGTATCGGTATCCAGAATAAGGGACTTGCTACTGTGGCTGCCACCGAAGACGGACAGCCGGATGTGAAGGTTGAGATAATTTCGATGACCATTGAATAACCACTTAAATGAATTTAGTATATATGAAGACAAAGATATATTTAGGAATACTTTCACTTGTACTGGGTCTTTCGCTGGCTTCGTGCAGTGAAGATGACGACTATACTATCCACACCACCCCGATTCTGAACGAATCGTCGGTGGTGACGGGGTCGTCCGATGTGACCGCCACTACCGCTACACTCCATGCCACGCTCTCCGGGTTGGATGGCATGGATGCCGGAAGCTATAAGACCGGCTTCTTCTATGGTTTTGCGCAAGACAACCTGCCCGAGGACGTGCAGGCTGCTTATGACGGCAGCGCCTTCAGTGCTCAGTTGAACGGGTTGAACAATAACTCTACGCTCTATTATCAGGCTTATGTATGCTTGCAGGGTAAGGTGTATTACAAAGGTGAGGTGAAAAGCTTGCTCACCACCGATGCCAAGGTGGCTACTGCCGATGCCGCATCTGTCGACTTCGCCTCGGCTGTATTGGGTGGGACATTGACCGATGCTACGGCCGATGCTACTTGTGGTGTTGTTATCTCTACTTCATCCGATGTAGAAGCGGTTCGTGCAGGCCTTATAGTGAAGAGTGAGGAACTTAAGGACAGCTATTCATTCGTCCATGAAGGGTTGGTGCCCGAAACGCAATACTATTATGCGGCTTACCTCAATCTGGGTAGCGGCATTGTGTATGGTGAGGTGAAGAGCTTCACTACTCCTGCCTATGACTTCGATCTCGACAATGACCTTGTCGACCTGGGACTCTCCGTGAAGTGGGCTCGCTTCAATGTGGGTGCCAAGAGCGAGACTGGACTGGGTGGCCTTTTCGGATTCGGTGACCTGACCGGATGCAACAATAGCATCGACCCTGCCGACTATGCTTCGGCCGATACTTATAAAACGGCTTCCGACTTGGCTTTCCGTGCATTTCAAGGGCGTGCCACACTGCCTACTGCCGATGATTTCGAGGAACTCTTCACGTTGTGCCAGAAAGAGTGGACTGAGCAGAATGGAGTGACAGGTTTCAAGTTCACCGGTCCTAATGGTAATTCCATCTTCCTGCCTGCAGCCGGTACGCGTGTGGCAAACGATGTGACAGCGCTGGGTACTGAAGGATATTACTTCACCGGTACTGTCAACTCTTCCAATACAGAATTTGCGGTAGGTTACCAGTTTGCAGCTTCTGTCAATCACCGTATCACTGCCGCAGTTTATCAAGGTATGGCTGTACGCGCTGTTTCCACAGCCCAGAACGTACCGTTCAACAAGGCTCTGCTCTATCAGAAGTGGTATCTTGACAATGGCCAGGACGGTAAGCAGCACGTGTTTGAAGGACCTTTCACGCAGTGGGGTGTTACGGACAACTGGAGCACAGTTTCCAACGGACAACCCAACATTGAACAGCAGATTCATTGGGAGATGGGTACCGGTAATGGTTGGATAGGTTATACTTACGGAAAGGACTATGGTTATATGGAGCTCAAGGAGGACGGTACGGTGAATATTCATCGTATTGCCGAAGACGGTACCGTGACCGATGAAACCGGTAAGTTTACGATTGACGAGGCGAATAAAGTGATTGACATCGACATAGATGTGCTTTGTGCCAATACTTGGATTGGCACGAAAAGCGGTAAGCTGAACATTCTGTCGTTGACTGCCGACGGCTTGCAGATTGCCCTGCCCGATGGCGACTATGGCTATTCGTTGAACTATTACAGCCAGGCCAAGGCCGATGCCGATGCGCAGGTTCCTGTATTGCTCAATATCGCCGATTCATCATGGGCAGGAAGTTGGGATGCACTGCTTGTAGCCATTTCACCCGAAGACTTGGCTGGACAGCACACGTTTGTTTTCGAGGGAACTTGTACCGATGCTATGGTGTTTACGCTTGACTTTGCCGGTATGGCGAAGCGCTATCCCAATTCGTTTGTACGCATTGACGAGATTAAGCTGGACGGTACTTCCATTCGGTTTGATGCCAACCGCTTCTATTATGGCGACATTGAAGGAAACGGCAAGTACCGTGTTCAGTTGTTCAATGCTTATGGGGCTGGTTCTGTAGGCAATGCAGTTCCCCTCAGTCCGTTCAGCAATGTAGAAAATCAAGGTACCGAGCCTGCCATCCATTTCAAGGAGAAGCTTGAGATTGTCTGCACCGTCATTACCGACGGTACCGGTGCAGGTATTTATACGCCCAATCTGGTTACTGTCAATCCGGATTGGGGAAGTGCATGGGGATATAACGCAGGAGCTACGTTCGAGGTGAAATACGAGAACTTCCAGTACAGCCTTGTGGCTTCTCAGTTCGACATTAAGTACGAATCTGCCGACTATGCGGCAGGTTCCATCATGACCTTCGTTGAAGTGGCTGACATTTACAAGTATTTCCCCGGTTTACATGCCACACTTGACAACCTCTATCTGGATGGCAAGGAAGTGACATTTGATGCATCCAAAGTGCTCGATGCCAATGAATCCCCGAAGTATCGTCTGGAACTTTGGAATTGCTATGGGGCAACAAAGGATAAAGGGTGCGCTTTCGGTACTCCTGATGGTGATGTTATCAAGGAACTTGGTTTCAGCAGTTCTATGGAAGTGAAGTTCACGTTCCACACTCTTTTCTCTGTTCCTGAATGGTAAGAGGGATAGACGGAAATATACTGGTTAGATAGGAAATCCGGGATGCAGGCCATCCCGGATTTTTTGTTTTGCCCTCACCGGTGTGCATCGTTCTGATATAGATTGAAGAACCATAGAGAGAATAAAATAAAGGAGGTGGTCCGTAAGGCGGCGCTTTGATAGCTCTTTGCCTTGTACTTTGTTCGGACGGGATGGGTACTTATTGCGATAAACATAGTGATTTTATGGTATCTCCACTAAAGTGGTCCGCCTTGTTCATAGTAGTGAACAAATCAGCCCACTTAGGTGAACAAACTTGTTCACCTAAGTGGGCCGTTCATGAATCTTTGTACTGAACCGGACAGACAAAAGGGCGGAAGCGGAGAAAAGCAGGGGCTTTCTCTAAGATTGGCTGCTATTTTCCTTCGTAATCAAAGTATTCAAAGTCTGCATATGCTTTTGAGGTTTGAGAACCGGAGACGGCATACAATCCCAGCATGATTCCCGTAAAGCCACCGGCAGTTTCTGTACTGATATAGCGCGTATTCATTCGGCCCAGTTCTTTGAAGTCCTTTCCGTTTGTGGCATACTCGAACGAATAGATTTCGTTGCTGCCTTTTACACGGAGTTGTACTTTCCCCTGGGGCAGAATAACTTCCTTTTCCGTATGGGTCAATTCATTCAATTGGTAGCGCAATACTACAGCTTGTTTCCCGTCTGCCAATTGCTTGACTAATAAATCGTAATGGGACGATTCGAACATGTAGACCGTCAGGCCGGCTTCGTCGCCACTGGCGGCTTTTTTCAGTTGCATGGAAGTGGTGGCTGTGAAGTCGATATGTTCTTGCCGGCGGCCGGCAAAAGTAGGACTGCCTTTCCCGTTGTTCAGGTTTACGGGGGTTGCTTTCAGACGGAGGTTACCGGAAGCAAAGGTATAGTTTTCCGGATGATAGTTTCTGATATGAACCCATTCGGGACCTAATTTGCCGTTTTTGAAATCGGTGCGTGCAGGCTTGGGGGCAAGAGGATGTTGCGGTAGGGTTGGCACATCCATTTGCAGGGCTATTGTGCCATCTCCGTTTACTACCGGCCAGGCATTCTTGTCCCAGCGCACGGGAGCAAGGAACGTTTCGCGTCCCAGCAGGTGATGGTTGCCGCTTTGCGGACGGAAAGCGAGACACACCATCCACCACGAACCGTCAGGGGCTTGTATCAGGTCGGCATGGCCGGTTCCTTGTATCGGGCTGTTTTGTGCATTCTTGTTGATGTGGGTCAGGATGGGATTGGCGGGATTCTCTTCGTACGGGCCGTCTATATCGCGGCTACGGGCTATTGTCACTTTGTGGCCGTATTCCGTGCCGCCTTCGGAAATCAGCAGATAATACCAGCCGTCTTTCTTGTAAATATGCGGCCCTTCAGGGTGCCGTCCGCCCGTGCCGTTCCAGATGCGTTTGGACTCGTTGAGTTGTTCGCCGGTTTTGGGGTTGATTTCGCACAGATAGATACCTACGCCCGGATTGCTGACGAGGTAACACTTGCCGTCTTCAAAATAGAGGGACGGGTCTATACCGCCTTGCTTGAGCCATACGGGTTCTGACCATTCGCCACGCGGGTCGGTAGTGTGTACAAGGAAGTTGCCTTTGTCGGACACGTTGGTGGTAATCATGTAGAATGTACCGCTGTTGTAGCGGATGGTAGGTGCATAGATTCCTCCCCATGGGCCGGCGTCGTGAAGCGGCAGTTGTGAGGGGCGCGTCAGGCAGTGTCCGATTTGTTCCCAGTTGATGAGGTCTTTGCTGTGGAACAACGGTACGCCCGGGAAATATTGGAAACTACTGTTGACCAGATAAAAGTCATCTCCTGCGCGGCAGATACTCGGGTCGGGATGGAAACCGGGAATAACGGGATTTTGATAACTTTGCCGGTTTTGTGAAAAGCAGGACAGGCTGAGCGCCAGTCCTAAAAGTAACATCATCTTTCTCATAAATACATTGTATTTTAAATAGTTTATCAGATATATGAATCAGGGTAGTTGAAGGAAGTGTTTATACACAAAAATAAAGTATTCTTTCGGTTCAAGCAAGCCGGATGTGTCTGATGTCATTCAATGATAACTTTTGAGCCCTATTCGGAAACAAATGATACCGTTGCAGATAACATGGCATCGGTGTGTTTTCCGCCTTTTCCGCTACTTTTGCTCTCACTGATTTAACCATTATTTTTAATACGTAAAGACATGATGAAGAATATCATTGAAAAATTCCAAATTTGCCTGGTGCTGTCGGCACTGCTTTTCTCTTCTTTCGTTGCCGCATGTTCCGGCAATGATGATACTGTGACTCCGGAAATAACGATTCCCGCGAACATTCTGACGGATGGAATGACTTTCTCCAAGACCGGAGGAACAAGTACGCTGAACATCAAGTCGAACGTTGCATTGGAAGTTACCAGCAGTGCACCGGAGTGGTGTAAGGTTACTGCCGAAAGTTCTGCTTCGAGTAGTATTTTGAAGTATACCGTTATGGCAGAAGCCAATACGGACACGAGTGACCGTGAAGCCAAGGTAACGGTGAAAGCCGGAGGCAGCGAAGTAGGGAGCTTCACAGTGAAACAAACGGCTGCGGACGGATTAATCATATCCAACTCTACCTCTTTCGACCTGCCAGCTGCGGGAGGAGATGTCTCTGTAGTGGTGGAAACCAATGGTGACGTACAAGCCGTTTCCGATGTTTCTTGGATAAAGGCGGTCAATACCCGTGCCATGGAAGACAAGATTTTCAAGTTTACCGTCTCTCCCAATCCTTTGGGAGCGCGCGAAGGCCATATCTCTTTTACTTTGGGTAGCCTGACGGAGACTGTGACCGTAAAACAGGCTGCGGGCGAGGTCGGCAATATGGGAAGCGACGCCAGGACACTTGCCGCCAAGATGTATGCAGGTATCAATATCGGCAACACGCTGGAAGCTTGTGATAACAAGAACAAGATAGCGAGCGAAACGTTATGGGGAAATCCTAAAGTGAGCGAGGCATATATCAAAGGGCTGAAGGCATTGGGATTTAATGCGGTGCGCATCCCTTGCGCGTGGGATTACTACATTGTGAATCCATCGACCTATGAGATAGATGCTGCATGGCTCGACCGGGTGAGCGAAGTGGTGGGCTACTGTGTAGCCAATGATATGTATGCCATTGTCAATATCCATTGGGATGGCGGTTGGCTTGAAGAGAGTATCACCCATGGTTACAGCAGCGAAGTAGATGCCAAGCAGAAAGCTATCTGGACACAGATTGCCAATAAACTGAATGCTTATGACGAACACCTGCTCTTTGCCGGATGTAACGAACCCGGACAGCAAGACCAGGGGAACGTTGGCACATCGGCCATAGATGTCATCTTGAAATACGAACAGACCTTCATTGATGCCGTGCGTGCCACCGGAGGAAATAATGCGAGCCGTTGTCTGATTGTGCAAGGTCCTTATACCAATATTGACAAGACGGTGAATGACTACACGATGCCCAAGGATGAGGTACCCGACCGTCTGATGGTGGAAGTTCACTTCTATGATCCCTATCAGTTCACCATGATGAACCATGACGAAACCTGGAGCAATGTATTCCTTTATTGGGGTAAGGATAATCATGTATCCGGTTCCATTCATAATGCCACCGGTTACGAAGAAGATTATGTGAAGCAGCAATTCCAGAAGATGAAAACGGCCTATGCAGATAAGGGAATTCCTGTGATTGTAGGCGAGTATAGTGCCATGAAGCGGGCAAAAGAAGACAAGATAGAGGGGACTTCTGAACTTGCCTATCCTGATATTGACCAGGAGATGCATAACAAGAGCCGCTCCTATTGGAATGAGGTAGTCACCCGAGAGGCGAAAAAACACGGTTGTGTCCCCTTCTATTGGGAAACCGGCGGTGACATGAACCGTGGTACGGGTACGGCGAAGGAGGCTTATGCCATTGAGGGCATCATGAAGGGAGCCGCAGCCGGTCAATACCCTTATTGATTGAGTGGTGGATAGAATAAAAGACAGTTTTTAAAAGTATCATACAAATAGGTTTTATAGGTTACAAGGATTGTTGATATAGTTTTTTTGATTGGTTACGGAGAAGTATGTCCGCGAGGGATATGCTTCTCCTTCTTTAAAAATCCTTGTCTTTCCTTGCTTTTCTGTTCGTTTTTCACTTCATTTGCAACAAAAATAACTTCCCTTAGCTCTGATAGTATGAAAAGACTGCAACTACTGCTCTTGTGGGTTTGGATGGTATGTTTCTCTGCTGCTTCACACGACTACATGTTTAAACATTTGGAAGTGAAAGACGGACTTTCCAATAATCAGGTTAATGCTATTTATAAAGATTCAAACGGATTCATGTGGTTTGGTACAGCTTCGGGGCTGAACCGCTATGATGGTTACAATATAAAGATTTATCGCAGCCAGAAAGATGATGAGAAATCTCTTCCCGATAGTTATGTCGAGGATATACAAGAAGATACGTCCGGTAATTTGTGGATACGTACGGGAGGCGGGTATGCCATTTACAACTCGGCTTCCGATGTTTTTGACCGTAATGTGGAAGCCTGGATGTGGAACATCGGTCTGACCGGAAATCCTTCGCTTATCTATATTGATAAGGAAAAGACTTTCTGGATCTATATTAATGGTAAAGGTGTTTACAGCTATAGAGAAGGACAGAAAAATGCCGTGGCAGTAAAGGCTGTCTCTTATACACATCTCCGAGCCCACGAGACGCGTAGTAATCTCGTA
>ENA-OYCD01000132-OYCD01000132.1-human-gut-metagenome-genome-assembly--contig:-NODE-132-length-20665-cov-5.279767_pt1 | contig 20665 bp, 20 predicted proteins | sample MGYA00244664_ERZ652869 | MGnify/ENA primary metagenome ERZ652869 (study PRJEB26926, sample SAMN06164849) | human gut metagenome | biome: ENVO:00009003; feature: ENVO:2100002; material: ENVO:00002003... | reverse complement strand
GTCTCGTGGGCTCGGAGATGTGTATAAGAGACAGTGACTACACCGAACGCCGCAACGTCCGCCGCATCAAAGACGCCGGGCTCGGCATGGTAAATTACGACGACTACAAAACGGTTTTCGTAACCCCGAAAAACAATATCGGAAAATAGTTTCGTCACGTCCTCGCCCGCCGCGCGGGCGTTTTTTTATCTAAAATTTATCATCTCAAAAATATATAAATATTTTCATTTACGATATTTGACACCGAAAATTTGCGGTGTTATAATTCTCGCCGTTCAACAAAGGAAGTCGAAAGAAATGGAAAGAGATTTAACGGTCGGGAAACCGATTACGGCAATATTAAAATACACACTACCCCTTTTCGGCAGTATCATTTTTCAACAACTTTACAACATAGCGGACAGCCTTGTTGCAGGCAGATATATCGGCACGGTCGCGCTCGCCGCGGTCGGCAACGGATACGAAATCACGCTTTTGTTCATTGCGGTTGCTTTCGGGTGCAATATCGGCACGTCGGTCATCACTGCAAGGTATTTCGGCAAGAAAGATATCCGCGGCGTGAAAACGACGGTATCGACTGCCATTATCGTCAGCACCGTAATTGCGGTAATTCTGACGGCGCTGGGGCTTGGGCTTACGAAGCCGCTCCTGAATCTCATTAAAACCGACCCCGTGATTTTCACCGATTCGTACGAATACCTGATGATATATCTCGGCGGCTATATTTTCCTTTTGTCGTACAATATCGCGACGGGCATATTTTCGGCACTCGGCGACTCCCTTACCCCGTTTTTGTTTCTTGCAGTGTCGTCGGTCGCAAACGTTATCGTCGATATCGTTTTCGTAAAAACCCTTCATATGGGCGTTAAAGGCGTGGCGTGGGCGACGTTCCTTTGTCAGGGAGTCAGCGCGATTCTTGCTCTTGCATTTATGTTCGTAAGGCTCAGAAAACTTCCGCACGAAGGCGACGAAAAGATTAAAAAAGTCGATTTCAAAATTCTGAAAGAGATTTCCGTCGTCGCAATCCCCAGCATTTTGCAACAGGCGTTCATATCCGTCGGCAACATTATCATACAAGGATTCATCAATGCATTCGGCGCGTGGGCGACGGGCGGATACGCCGCGGCAATCAAACTCAACAATATGGCGGTAACGTCGGTTGTCGCGCTTGGCAACGGTATGTCCAACTTTTCGGCGCAAAACATAGGCGCGGGAAAACCCGAACGTATAAAAAAAGGTATTTTCGGCGCAATCGGTATGGGCGCGGTCATTTCGCTTATCTTCACCGGGATTTTCCTTGGATTGTCCGAGCCGTGCATTAAGATTTTCATCACCGACGGCAATGCGGACGCAATCGGGACAGGCGTGAACTTTTTGAAAATCGTAACTCCGTTTTACGTGATAATCGCGGTTAAAATCATCGCGGACGGCACGCTTCGCGGCACGAATCGTATGCTTTCGTTCACGATTGCGACGTTTATCGACCTGCTCCTTCGCGTGATGTTTTCTGCAATACTCAAAAAACCGATGGGCATTACCGGCATCTGGTGGTCGTGGCCGATCGGCTGGCTTATCGCAACTCCTATATCTTTCGGGCTTTACTTATTCGCCGCGAAAAAGAATTTCGGATTGAAAAAAGAAAATACACCCGCCGAAACCGAATCTTCCAAAACCCCGTCCGAGACCGAGAAAAAAGCCGAGAAAATCGTTTCCGAGAACGCGGCGGAAAGCGTCGCGCCCGAAGACAATAATCTGACGGAATAAGTCAAAAACCACAATTTTTTCCACAAAAAAACCGTCCTTTTGGACGGTTTTTTGATTTTGTCGATTATTTTCCGCTGACTTGCTTTGCGTAGTTGGCGATGTCGACAATCATCGGGATAAGGACGAATGCGTATGCAACCACAACGCTTACCCAATAACAAATTTTAACACCCTTGCCCTTATTCTTGACAAAGCCCACGCTCACAATCGTGAAAACAGTATAAGTCAGAAGACCTACGATGCCTTGAAGGATAACGGGTACGAGTTGATACCAAGACGTAATTTGTTTGTCGTTTGCGATGCCGAGTGCGAAGTTGATAATCATCGTAACCGCGCCGACAACAAGCACGATAAACGCCATAAGCCCCAAGGTTTGTTTGCCGCCGGATACTCTCTCCTCGTCTTCGTTGTCAGTTTTGAACATAAAGTATATCTCCTTAAAATTATTCCGTATTTTTGCGCGACGTCGCGCTACTATTTAATGCTAACTTCTTTTTTCAAGAATGTCAAGTACCGCTTGAAAATAATCGGGTATCGGCGCGGTAAAAGTCATTACCTTTTTGGTTTTCGGGTGAGTCAGCACGAGTTTGTACGCGTGCAACAGTTGACCGTTCAACTTAAACTCGTTACTGCCGCCGTATACCGCGTCGCCGACGACGGGATGATGCATATATTTTGCGTGCACTCTTATCTGGTGGGTGCGCCCCGTTTTCAGCTCGAACTCGCAAAAAGTATATCTTGAAAAACGACGTAACACCCTGAAATGAGTTTCGGCGTTCCTGCCGTCCTTGACAACCGCCATTTTCTTTCGGTCGGAATGGCTGCGCCCTACGGGCTCGTTTATTGTGCCCGCGTCTTCCTTCACGTTCCCGTCCAGCAGCGCGACGTAATATCTTTTCGCGTCTTTTTTCTGGATTTGCGATTGCAGGTTTTTGTGCGCCTCATCGTTTTTCGCGACGACGAGAAGCCCCGACGTGTCCTTGTCGAGCCTGTGAACGATGCCCGGACGAACAACGCCGTTTATCGTGCTGAGCGACGACAAATTGTACAAAAGCGCGTTCACGAGAGTGCCGTTTTCACTGCCGCACGCAGGGTGCACGACCATACCTTGCGGCTTGTTAATGACGGCGATGTCGTCGTCTTCGTAAACTATGTCAAGGGGAATGTTTTCGGGTTCCAGCGAGAGATTTTTCGGCGACGGTAAATTAAAAACGACTTTGTCGTTTTCTTTTAAGGACACGCCCGCTTTTTCGACCTTACCGTTCACGGTTGCGCCGCCCTCTTCGATTATCGTCTTTACGTGGCTTCTCGAAACGCCCGAAAGATTCTTTTGCAAAAACCTATCGAGCCTTTCGCCCTTGTCTTCTTTCGCCGCGACAAATTCAAACGTTTCCATTGTCATTAATAGCGGCAGCGTCGTCGGACGGCGAATCCGATATTACGTCCTGCCGATTTATCGCGTCGTATGGGTATGCCGGGGGATATGTCGAGTCCTGCTTTTCCTTTTCTTCCTGACGTTTTTTAAGGTCTTTCGGCATAAAGAAAATCGCGTAAATCGCAAACAGTATCGTGGCAACCGTCAGAAAACTGTCCGCCACGTTGAAAGTCGCGAAGTTCGGCCAGAAGTCGAAAACGATAAAATCCCTGACGTAGCCGAAAACGATGCGGTCGTAAAGATTGCCGAGCCCGCCCGCAAGAATAAGGACAAGCAGCGTCCTGAAAACTTTGTTTTCCTTTTTGTTGAAAATCAGATAAAACACCAAAATCGCAAGCCCCACCGCCGTAAACGCGATAAGAGCCGCCGTCTTGCCCTTGAACGAGCCGAACGTCGCGCCCGTGTTCTCGTCATAGGAAAAAGAAATGAAATTTCTTATAAATTCGATATCGTCGTTGTGCTGGACGAATTTGCCATCCGCGACGTGTTCGATCCCCAGCGCCTTTACGATGCCGTACTTGCTGCCGAGATCGAGCGCAAGAACCGCGATGACGATAAGTATTTCATACCAGAACATCAGCGACGATTCCTTCTTTCTTCAATGGATTTTGCAATGTCGCCGCCCGCCGATATCGACACACCGTAAGGCGTGAGCAGGAATATCGTGCCGTTTATGCGTTGCATACTGCCGCCGAGCGCGTAAATCGCCCCGCTTAAAAAGTCCAGAATACGTTGTCCGTCTTCGTCGCCGATCCCTGCAAACTCCACGATTGCGGGCTCATGCATGCGAAGATGGTCGATAAGCGACTGAACGTCGCCGTAATTTTTGGGAGAATACAAAACTACGTTGCCGATGGGCACGCTTTGAAGCGCGGGATTTTGCGGTTGCGGCGCGGCGTATTGCGGCGCAGGCTGTTGCGGCGGCACGAATTGTCCCGTCGGCTGAGTCCTGACGGGTTGTCCGATGGGAGGTAAAGCGCGGTTGAGTCTTTCTTCTGTGGAACGGGACACGTTGCGACGCGTATCGTCGCCGCGGTCAAAGTATCCGCCGCCGCCCGACGAGTATCGTCTGTCGAAGTTATTCCCGGTGCGGTCGTAATCGCTACGACGGTCGTAATCGCCACGACGGTCGTAATCGTCGCGGCGGTCGTATCCGTCCCTATCCGAACCTCTTCTGTTGTTTCCGAAAAAATCAGCCATTCGTAATTACCTCTCGTTCCCCGAATAACGCCCTGCCGAGTCGCACGATATTCGCCCCGTATTTTACGGCGACGTCGTAATCGTTGCTCATGCCGGCGGAAAGATACCGTATATCCGCATTATCGAGTCTTGTCTGTTTTAGTGTATCATATAACTTACTTAATTGCAAATAAAATGCGTCAAGCGCTTCTTTTTCGACGTTCGGAAGCACGCTCATCAGCCCTTTCAGGCGGACGGAGGGATATTTATCGACTTCTTTTGCAAAATCAATAACTTCCGCGGGGGCGACGCCGCCCTTCTTTTCTTCACCGCCGATATTGACTTCGATGAGAATATCCTGCACTTTTCCGTGCTTTTTCGCCTGACGGTCGATTTCCTGCAACAAACTAAGCCTATCGACTGAATGAATAAGTTCCACCTTGTCGACGATATATTTCACCTTGTTGGTCTGCAACTGTCCGATAAAATGCCAGCGGACGTCGGGCGTATATTTTTCCAGAAGTTCCTGCACGCGGTTTTCGCCGAAAATTTTCACGTCGGTGTTGTCCCTTACAAACAGTATTCTTTCAAGGGGCATAGTTTTGGACGCACCGATAACCAGCACGTCCTTCACGTTTCTTCCCGATTCTTCAAGGGCCGTTTCAAGGCGGCTCATAGCGTTTTTATAATTTTCAATGACTTTGTCTTCGTTTACCATATCCTATATGGTAACACCGCCCGATAAAGTTTGTCAAGCGTCGTTTTATCTTTCGTCGGACGCGCATTCTTCGGGGGACGTCGCGCCGCACTCTGCGTCATCGGTCGAAATCCTGCTTATCGACACTTCATAGGCGGTTTTCACGACAATATCGCCGTCGACGTTTTTCTGGTATTCCCTGCTTTGTATGCGCCCCGACACAGTGATTTTATCGCCCACTTCCAAACTTCCCGCAAAGCGCGCGTTCCTGCCCCACGCAATGCACGGGATATAGTCGGATTTGTTGTAGGCGCGGTTGACCGCGATAAGCACATCGCATATTTCGCGCTTGAACGGAGTCGTGCGATATACGGTGGGCTTGCAAACGTAGCCCGTAAGTTCAATGATGTTGGGATTTCTTTCTTCGTCGTCGTCCGCAATCTCCCTTGTGAACACCGTCAGCATAAGTCGGCTTTTTCCGTTTTCGTACTTGTTGTAACTTCTGAATTGCCCGTCGACGGACAGCGTGTCGCCGACGCGGATTTCGTTGTCGATCATCAGCCTTTCCGAAAGAGTAACCGGTATGACGTCTTCCTGCTCGGACATTCTTTTTACCGCAAGCATTACTTCGTAAAAACCTTCGCCCATCACCTCGTGAGTGAATACGGGATTCGTGATTACCTTTCCCGAAAGGAAAACTTTGTTGTTGATTTGTACGTCTGACATAATTTTCTCCATATTTGTGTTTTATTTTTTGCGTTGTATTCCGTTATTGTCGATTGTGTAGTTTTCACGAAGTACAAGTTCGTCAATCGACACCGCCTTGTATCCGTCCGCTTTCAGCCGCGGCAGTATTATTTTCAGCGCGTCCAGAACGTGGTCGCTGTTGTTGTGGAAAAGTATTATCGCGCCGTTTTTCAGTTTCGGAATTACCCGCACCGCAATCTGTTCGCCCGAAAGCCCTTTCCAATCGAGGCTGTCGATGCTCCACTGCACGCCAACCATATTCTTTTCGTTCACTACGCTTAAAAGTTTGTTGTCGTATTCCCCGAAAGGCGGACGGAAATATGCGGGCGTTTTTCCCGTCAGATTTTTTATCCGTTCGTTTACACTGTCGATTTCACGCGAAATTTCGTCTTTTGAAATCTTGCTCATGTGCAGATGGTTGTTGCTGTGATTGCCGATTTCAAGCCCGGATTCTGCGATAAACTTCGTTTCTTCGGGATATTTGTCAATCCAGAACCCGACAAGGAAGAACGTGCCGTCCGCGTCGTACTTTTTCAGAAGGTCGATAATCCCGCGGGTTTTGTCCGCGCCCCACGCCGCGTCGAAAGTCAGCGCGACCACCTTTTCGTCGGTTTCCACCGAGTACACCGGGACAAGCCTTTTTTCGGCGGCAAGATAAACGGGAGCAACCCCGCCGACAGCCGTCATCGCAACGAGAAATACCGTAACGATCGCAACGATAACCGCCTTAAAGACGTCGTTCTTTTTCACGACAATAAACATCTTTGACCTCATCATAAATTATTTCCGACGACCGCGCGAAAGTGTTTTTCGTGCTTTTTGTCGGATTTTGGGGATTTTTTGCACAAAAAAAATACCCTGATTTAGGGTATTTGAAAAATCTCTCGGTTATGACCTTATTACTTAAAATACTTCACGCCGCTTTCAAAAATCTTTGCGTCCCACTCGCCCGGGACGTTTTCGTAAAGGTTGTCTGAAACCCTTGAAAACCGCGTCGCGCGCCCGTAAATCCTGCCGTCGGGACTGAATATACCCTCGATGGCTTCCGCGCTGCCGCCGGGATTATAAGGCGTTTCCATCGTTGCATTGTCGTTAAGGTCGATATATTGCGCCGCAACCTGACCTTTGACGATAAGCGCGTCGGACAAAGCCTTGCTTATTACAAACCTTCCGTCTTTTTCGCTTGTCTGCACCTTGAACACGTCGCCCGTTTTCACGCCGTTGAACCACGGCGAAAGATTGCTTGAAATCCTCACGCGCCTTATTCCGCACGTCTTTTTCGCGCCGACGTTTTCGGAAAGTGCCGCTTGTACGTTTTTAATATCGGTGAATTTTCCGTACGGCAAAAGCCCCGTTTTAAGCAGCAGCTTAAATCCCTGCCCGACGCCCAGAATCAGCCCGTCGCGCGACAACAATTCTTCAACCGCCGCTTTGATTTCGTCGCGCATAAACAACGCGTTAAGCAACAAATTTCCGTCGTTCAACACAAGAATCTGGCAATTTTTCAGCGTTTTTGAAAATTCTTCGAGAGATTTTGTAAATTCTTTTTCGTCGCTATTTCTGATGACAACCTGCTCCGTACGCGCCCCCGCGCTCTTGAACCGCCTTGCGATTTCCTTATCAATCGCTGTGTCGAAAATCGGCATAAATACTTTCGGACGTGATACGGGGAATCCGCAAATTTTCTTTTTTGTGAAACTTATCCCCAGGTTTTTCGTGTAGCCTTCGGAATACGCCTCGGTCGGGAAATATTTTGCAAAAGGCGCGTTGTAAGCCGTAACAGTTGCGTCCGCGCGAAGAGTCGTATCGTTAATTATGAACTTCGGGATATCGGTAACGTCGCCGACGGTTTCGATAAACGGATAAGCCATCAGCCTTTCGTCGTTCGTGAGAATAATAAGATCGCCAGCGTCGTTTTCAAAATGACTTTCGCCGACAAACCCAAAAAATTCAAGCCCCATACCGTTGCCGAGACACGATATTATCGCGTCCGGCGCAAGGCTTTCTTTCACGACGGTCGCCGCCGAAACTTTTTTGAGCCTGATAAGTTCGCCTAAAAGCGCGTACGCCGCGGTTATTTTGTCAAAATCGACAAAGTTTTCGTTTTTCAGTTTTATCCTTAAAAGTTTGCCCTTTTTTGAAAGAGTCGAAGATATTGCGCCGGTTTTCGACGTAAATGCCGTAGCCACAACCGTTATCGCGTTTGAACTTCCCTTTTCGACGTTCACGTCGGACACCGATATTCCGAGATTTTTTGCCGCCGTCATCGCGCCGAGCAAGCCTTCTTTTGCCTTTTCGTCGTCGTCGCTAAATACGTTTATCGAAAATGCGGCGGGGCTGTCCGCGCCCGACGAATAAACCTTTGAGAGCGCAGTAACCGCGGCGTCGATACCGCCCGAAAAATCGCACTTTTTCGTTTCGGACGAAACGGCGACGGACAAATCGCCTAAAATTTCGCTCACGCATGCGTTTTCTTTCGTCAAACGATACTTCCCGCCGACAAAATCGAACGCGGTCGCTTTCCCGTCGAAAGTGTCGTGAAGTCCCGTTTTCGCCGCGACGTTGTCTTTCGTGAGAGTATACAAAACCGCTTCCCTTTGCCTGTCCGCGCCGATAAGCGCGAGCGTCGATTTATCAACGGATTTTTTGTCGTATACGACGTTCTCCAAAGATATTTTTGCGTTTTTTGTGCAATTCTCATTTGAAATTGTATTTTTGAATATCGTCTTTCCTGAAAGTTTCACCACGGTTTCTGTGGCAACCGCGCCGATTTCGACAGCAGAAATATTTTCGGCTTTCAGAACTTTTATGAGTTTTTTCACGTCTTTCGTAACGACGGATAACGCGTTGTCAAAAAACGCCCTTACGTCGATTTTACGGTTTTTAAGGTCGATTGCCGTGCCCTGTTTCAATACGTTTTTAAGGGTGTCGCAGGCGCAAATCAGGTCTTTTACGTCGGGATTCTCAAAAACGCGGCGGAGTTTTTCAAACACTTCGGGCTCGGTTTTCACGTAATCGGACACAAGAATAACGCCGTCGCCGACGTCGGACGACTGCATATCGAGTTTTTTCACGCCGACAACCGAAACCGCGCGGTCACACGACTTTTGTCCGTCGTTCACGAAACATTCGGAAAACGCGCCGACGTTTGCGCGCGACAAATAATCTGCCGTTCTTTTTGCGCTTTCAAGCGCACGAAAACAACTTTCGTTGTCATTTGAAAAACACGTTGTAACGACCGCGGACACGGGCGCAAACCCCACTGAAAACGCTTTGATAAGCGCGCTTTCAACGCTTCCGGAAAACGCTCTTACTGCAACCGATTGCCCGTCGCCCGTTGTTTTTTCAATTACGTTTTTTTGCGAATTTTTAGCGATTTTATCGAAATTTTTTGAAAATTTAACACAATTATTCGATATTTTTGCAATGTTTTCATTGAAAACTCTTTGCGCGAAATCGCAATGGTTTTCGTTTTCGCTTTCAAAAACCTTTTGAATTTCGGCTTTTGCGACTTTCTCGTCGAAAGATAAATTTCCTTTCTCTTCCCCTGACCCGAAACGGATTTTCAGGGCGTTTTCAAAAACTTCCCGGTCGTCGTCTTTCAGCCCGTACGCCGCAACGATTTTCGCGCTTTTTACGCCGACGGTTTCGCCGCAGGCGATTTTCACCGCGCTTTCAAGCCTTTCGTCGTCGCGCCTTATACCATCAAACGCAAATATTTTCGCGTCGCCCATATCGAGTTCGTTCTCGTACAGCTCATCGGAAAAAGCGTCGTAAAAAAGCCCCTTGCACTTTTCAAACCCGTCGTCGGACAGTCCGTCGATTTCAAACCGTGAAAACTGCACGAGTCCGTCTGCATCGACGCCCGCGGCGGCGCACGCTTTCACCAGCGTATCGTACGACAACGCGTCATAGCAATCTTTTTTTGCAACGTAGAACTTTCTTTCCATAATCGCTCCGAAAACAAAATATACGTATATTTTATTATTTTATATTTTGACTGTCAATGAAAACTCGCTCCAAAACGTATTTCGTTGACAAATCGCGGGCGGTATCTTAAACTGAAATTATTATGATTGAAGTATGTTTCGCAATATTGATGGATTTATTGAAATCGCGCAAAATCACGGCGCGGTACTTATCGGATAAGTACGAGATATCGCTTCGGAGCGTGTACAGATACGTCGACGTATTGTCCTCAAGCGGCGTGCCGGTGTTCTCGGAACGCGGAAGGCGCGGTGGCATCACGATTGCCGACAATTACCGACTGCCCGCAACCCTTCTCACAAAGACCGAGCAAAGCGACATATTGTCCGCCCTGTCCTTGTATAAAGGCGCGGATCCGCTGTGCGACGTTGACGTTATCCGCGACAAACTTCTGTCGGTGAACACGTCGGACGACGCCGAAAAACTCATAATGTCGGGCGACAAACTCATTCTCGAAGGCGTTATCGGCGACGAAAAACTTTACCGTGCGAAAATTGAGCCGCTGTCGAAAGCAATCGACGAAAACAAAAAAGTTACCGTCGTATATCACGACCGCGGCGGCGAAATCACAACCCGTACGATCCACCCGCACGCTTTCGTGCTGAAAGACTTCGTCTGGTACGTTTACGCCTTTTGCGAACTCAGAAACGGTTTCCGAATGTTCAAAATCAGCCGCATCGAAAAGTTGAAAGTCCTTGACGATTCCTTTGAAAGAAAACCGCGCGACGAATTCACGCCCTGGAACTTATCACCCGAAAAATCGCAGTCGATAAACGTCATTTTGTACGTCAAAGAAGCGGCAAGATATATGGTGGAAGAATGGCTGGGCGTCGAGTGCGTAAAACCGCAAAAAAACAAAACCTTCCCTTACGTGGCGTCGTCGCAGGTCGCGTTTGACGACACCCTTATCCCAAAGATTTTGTCCTACGGCTCCGACGTAAAGGTGCTGGAACCGCAATCTCTTGTGAAAGATATCGTAAACGCCGCACATAATATAGACGCTTTGTACGATTAACCGGGCGTCTCGGGTTGACAAATCACAAGAAAGCAATTAAAATATTTTTATACCTTCAAGGAAGTTATTTATGGAAAATCTCGACATCGATAAGTTTTTGGACAACGACTACGACACCATCGCCAAACCCGACTACTCGTCCCTTTCTCTGGAAGAGCGCGCCAGCCGCGGCGACGCCGACGCTCAGAACGAACTCGGCACCGCTTATATGCAAGGCTACGGCGTTCAGCTTGACTACAAAAAAGGGCTTCACTGGTTCATCGAGGCTGCGGCGCAAGGACACACCGGCGCGTTTGCGAATCTTGGCATTTGCTTCCTTACCGGGCTCGGTATTCCCAAAAACTATAAAAACGCTTTCAAACTTCTGAAAAAATCGGCGGAGCGCGGCTATGCCCTTGCTCAATATAACCTGGGCGTTATGTACGAAAACGCTCTCGGCGTCGAGGAAGACTACGAAATGGCGCTTTATTGGTACGCTCTCGCCGCAAAGCAAAACTACGCGATGGCAATCAACAACATCGGCAACTGCTTTATGTACGGCAAAGGCGAACAAAAGAATTATCAGGCGGCGTTGTCATATTATATGCAGGCAGCAAAGCAAAACCTGCCGATCGCGCAATACAACGTCGGCGTGTGCTACTTCAACGGTTTCGGCGTGAACAAAGATATCGCCCTTGCCGAAAAGTACCTGCGACTTGCTGCGGACGGCGGCAACCGCGACGCCATAATCGCCCTGCAAACGATTTTCAAAAAGTAACGATAAAACACATAAAAAACGTACCCGAAACCACGGGTACGTTTTTTGTTAATGTCGATTAAAAGATACCGTACGAATATCACTGCGACTGTAATAAGGCTTCCCCTTATTTACGCTCGCAATGACATAAGAGCATTTACCTTGAAATATAATAAGTTTCCCTAAAAAGTCAGAATTCTGATGGATTTTCGGGGTTCTTGACAGGTTCGTGCGAGGGCGCGTACTTTGTCGTACGTAACTGAGCAGGGTTCTGTCAAAACGCCGAAAAGGCGCAAAATTATGACTTTTTACTGCCCGATTATGCCGGAATTACCACGATGATGCACATGATCAAACATCACCGCTATCGCCAGCACCAAGGGAATATTCGCCGCGTCGAAAACGTCGACAACGTAGGAATCGCGCATGAACGTTACCGCCTTGTAAACCGACGCGATCACGACGCCGTCGCGGACAACCTTGTAGTTGTAGGCGAAAAATGAGCCTTCGATTTGCACGTCGATGCCGAAAAACTCATATTTCGGCTTAAAAGAGAATTTGCGTTTTGCATAGCAAACCATCGTATCTCCCTTATAGTAATCGAAGCGCGGAAGCAGACGGAACATACGTTTTTTAATGCGGACGATTTCGTTGTTCTGCATGTCGTACACGCGGTATTTTCTGGGGAGCGAGAAGTTGCCCTTCACGACGAACGCGTCATTGCCGAGTTCATCTTTTATGAAGTATTTTCCCGCAATACTCAAAAGTTTCTGGTTGATAACGAATCTCATAATTTTCTTCTTAAAAAATTACATATTATCAAACGTCGCCCTTATTTTTTCAAGGAATTCGCGTGAATTCTGCGGTCTGACCGTAACGCCGTCCTTATGGAACATACCGGCAAGGTCTTTCGTCATATAGCCGTTTTCAATGGTTTTGACGGTGGCTTTTTCAAGTTTTTCGGCAAAGTTTTCAAGTTCCTTATTGCCGTCGAGCTGTCCGCGTTTTTTGAGCGCGCCCGTCCAGGCAAAAATCGTCGCGACGCTGTTGGTGCTGGTTTCTTCGCCTTTGAGGTGTTTATAGTAGTGGCGCGTAACCGTGCCGTGAGCCGCCTCGTATTCGTATGCGCCGTCGGGGGACACAAGCACCGACGTCATCATTGCAAGGCTGCCGAAAGCGGTTGCGACCATATCGCTCATGACGTCGCCGTCGTAGTTTTTGCACGCCCAGATCATGCCGCCGTGGCTTCTGATAACGCGGGCGACCGCATCGTCGATGAGCGTGTAAAAATATTCGATGCCCGCCGCCGCGAACTTATCCTTGTATTCCGCATTGAAAATATCGTTGAAAATATCTTTGAAGCGGTGGTCGTAGGTTTTGGAAATGGTGTCTTTCGTCGCAAACCACAAGTCGAGTTTCACGTCAAGAGCGTAGTTGAAGCAGCTTCTTGCAAAACTTTCGATGCTCTTATCGGTGTTGTGCATGCCGAGTACGACGCCCGCTGACTTTTCAAAATCGAAAATTTCGATACGTTTCTTTTCGCCGTCCTTTCCGCTCACGACGATTTCGGCTTTGTCGCCCTGCTCCACGTAAGTTTCGACGTCGCGATATACGTCGCCGTACGCGTGACGCGCAATAACGATGGGGCTTGTCCAGGTCGGGACAAGCGCGCTGATGCCGTCAACGATAATCGGACTTCTGAAAACGGTGCCGTCCAGAACCGCGCGAATCGTGCCGTTGGGACTTTTCCACATTTCTTTAAGATTATATTCTTCCACGCGCTGGGCGTTGGGGGTAATCGTAGCGCACTTGACTGCAACGCCGTATTTTTTCGTGGCGTACGCGGCGTCTAAGGTGACTTTGTCGTCGGTGTCGTCACGGTGACGAAGACCGAGATCGTAATATTCGGTATTAAGGTCGATGTAAGGAGTGAGCAGCAGTTCTTTGATGTCCGCCCACAGAATACGCGTCATTTCATCGCCGTCCATTTCGACAAGCGGAGTGGTCATTTTGATTTTTTCCATTGTAAGCCTCTTTTTTTGGTTTTGTTTATTGTATCAAAAATACCCTATTTTTGCAAGTGTTTCGGGCTTTTGCCGCGCATAAAGTTGCGGATGACGTCGCTGTCGAAATAAAGTCGCGATTTCCGCGCTTCTTTTTTCCTTATTAACGCGGCGGCGATTATGCCGTCAAGCATGGTACGAAAAGATATTCCCGCAGGCTCGAAAAGATAAAAAGCCATGCTGCCGGGCACGGTGTTCACTTCGTTGACGAAAAGTTTTTTGTCGTCGCTCAAAAGAAAATCGACGCGCACGACGCCCGACATATCGAGGTCTTCGTATATCCTTTTCGTGATACCTTTCACGTTGTCGCGGATTTCGTCGGGAATATTTGCGGGGAGTTCCCTTTTTCCGCCGCCGTTTTTCCCGCCGGAATACTTGTCGTCGAAAGACAAAAAATCGTGCCAGGACACGGGGCTTTCCACTTCCGAAACATATATGTTTCGTCCGTCGGAATACGCCGCGCAGTTAAGTTCTTTGAAATTTTCCAGCGCATTTTCAACAATGATTTTTTCGTCGAATTTCGCCGCGACTTCGATTGCCGCTTTGAGTTCGTCTTCCGTCCTTGCCTTTTTTATGCCGATACTGCTGCCAAGCCCCGACGGCTTCACGATAAGCGGATATTCCAAAAAGGTCGAAACGTGACGAATTACGTCGTTCGTGTTCTTTTCAAAATCCCCGCGGCTGACCGTTATCGACGGCATCGTGTTGAGCATAAGCCCGTCAAGCAGCTGCTTTGCAATCGACTTATCCATGCAAACAGACGACGCGATAAGTCCCGCGGACGTGTACGGCACGCCGTTGTATTCCAGAAATCCCTGCAACACGCCGTTTTCGCCCTCGCCGCCGTGACAGCATATAAGCGCGACGTCGGGCGTTTCCTTTTTGAGAAGCAGCATGCCCTTTCTTGTGTAAAACGAACCGTCGATAAGCCATATTCTCGTTGCTTTTTTAAGGTTCGGATTTTCAAAAAAACCGACGTCTTTCATATTATCTGACGTGTAAAAACCGCCGTCCTTCATATATACGGGTAGGACGCGATAACCGTCGCCGAGAGCGTTCAACACCTGCACGCCCGTGATAATCGAAATGTCGTGTTCGCAACTTCTGCCACCGAAAAATACCGCAATATTCATAGTTTACTCCTTTCAGTTCAATTCGTCGGGAAGATCGTTCAGAAACAGCACCGCGTCGTTTGGCGAAAACAAGTCGGGGAAAAACCTTTCGGCATCAGACAGGTTTTTGAAAAACAGCGCGTTTTCTTCGGGAAAGCCATTTTCGATAAGTCCCTTTCGGATATATTCGCCGTTGCGCCCGATAATCAGCGCAAGGTTTGCGACGTTTGCGATTTCTTTGCCCAGAATTTCGTTTTCTTCCTTTTCGCGTTTTCCGAGTTCCACAAGTCCCGGGGTTACCACGACGCGACGACCATCGAATTCCATTAATACTTCCAGCGCGCGTTTTGCGCCGACGGGGTTTCCGTTGTAGGTATCGTCGATGATACTTATGCGCCCGTTTCTTATCAGTTCGAGCCTGTGCGGCACGGGTTTCAGGTTTTTAATCGCGCGGATAATATCGCTGTCGTCAACGCCAAGTTTTTTTGCCATCGCCGCCGCAAGGACGATATCGTCCACGTTATGACGACCGAGAAGTCTTGTTTCCGCCGCGTATTTTGTGCCGTCGAGATATAGACAAAAGTTACTGCCGTTTGAGTTTATTTTGATTTCGTCCGCATAGGCAAAATCGCCCGTTCCGCCGACGAAAAACGCATTATTCGGCAAGGAAATTTCCCGCTCGATCCCGCGTCTGTTCACAATGCAAAAACCGTCTTCGGGGATATAATTTAAAACCGAAAATTTTTCGGCATAAACGTTGTCAAGGGTTTTGAAAGTTTCAAGGTGTTGCCCCGTAACCCCTGTTATTATCGCATATTGCGGACGTACGACGTCGCAAAGTATTTTTATGTCGCCACGGCGTCTTGCGCCCATTTCCGCAATGAACGCACGTGTCTCTGCGCTTATGTTTTTCGCGCTTTTCGCAATCCCCAGCGGCGTGTTGAAATTTTTTTCGGTTTTCACCGTTTCATATCTTTCGCTCATCATTGAAAACAAGACGTTTTTTACTGTGGTTTTTCCAAAACTTCCCGTTATCGCAATTTTTATGAGGCAGTCGTTTCCGGCAAGTTCCTTTTTGGTTTTTTTAACGTATCGCCGGTTATTCAATCTTTCAAACGGGTTCAGAATTGCGTTTGCAATCGCCGTCGCAAAAACCGCCGCGCACGGCGCGCATACCGCATACAATAAAAATCGGTGATCGTGCAATAAACACAGCGCGACAACGCCCGATAAAATTACCAAAAGCCCCGAAAACACGTAAAGTCGTGTCAATCGGTTCGTATAAACGGGCGGGTTTTTCACCTTCCCCGATATCACGGCGCATACCGAAACGAACGAAAACAACGCGTAAAACGCAAAATACGTCGCGGAAAAAACAAGAGAATACGAAAAGCGTCTGCCCGTAAAGTACAGCCCGACAAACAAAAGCGACGTCACAAACAACATCGCCGTCCTTTTATAAAAAAATCTCGGCTTTCTGAAAAGCGAAAATATGCCGTATCCTCCCGCCTGAATTTGTTTAAGCGGAATCGGAATTATCAGAAGCGCGAGTATCGTCGTTATTACCGTCACCAAAAGAAGCATCGTTTCCATAAATAAAAGCGGAAAGTATTTTCAGAAAATAACCGCTATTATCTAAATATGAAAAATGCCCCGCGTTTGTGAGTAAAAACAGATGACTCGATTTAATTTTTTTGTTGAGTTTTCTCGCCATATAAAGGGGAGTGTCTTTGTCCTTATCGCCCCAGAATATCGCGGTGTCGGCGGTAATGTCAGACAGCAGATAAGTTTCGTCGTAGTTTACGACGTTTTGGAAGGTTTTTTTCATCACGGGCGAAAGCGCGCGGTAATCCTTGCTCCCTTTAAGCCCTTTCCCGAATTTTTTCAGGATTTTGTGCATGAGAATTTTCAGGCGGTATTTTATCCCCCTTCTGGGCTTAATTCCCGCACTGTCCACCAGCACGAGTTTTTCGACTTTTTCGGGATACTTTGCCGCAATGTAAATCGCAACCCGCCCGCCGAAAGAATGACCGACAAGCGTCGCCTTTTCGATATTCAGTTTATCCATAAGTTCCAAAACGCCTTCGGCATAGTCTTTCACGGTCAGCGGATAATCGGGATGCGGCGTTTTTCCAAAACCGTAAAAATCGACGAGCGTGGAAGTTGCGGACAAGTTTTTCGCGACAAATAAAAACGACCGGACGTCGCCGCCCCAGCCGTGTAAAAAAATAACTTCGTGTCCAGTTCCGAATCGTACGAAATTAAGTATAACTTATTCCCCCGTGTTCAACCAATATATAAGAGCGTCGTCAACGCCCTCGTAATATTTTTTGCGCCGTCCCGCCGGTCGAAAGCCGAAACTTTCGTAAAGACGGATTGCGGCGACGTTCTTTTCGTTCACTTCAAGCGTTACTTTTGAAACGCCGACATCTTTCATCTCGTCCAGAACGAATGAGAGCAGAGCTTTGCCGTAACCTTTGCGTTTTTCGTCGGGTTTTACGGCAATATTGGTGATATGAGCCTCGTCAAGTATTCTATAATACCCCATATATGCGAGTACTTGCCCGTCTTTTTCGATGACAAAGTAGTGTGCAAGCGGGTTTTTCAGTTCATCCGCAATCATTTGCGCCGACCACGGCGTTTTGAAACTGACCTTCTCGATTTCGGCAATTTCGGCAACGTGCGCCGCATTCATTTTTACGATTTCAGGCATTTTTCCTTGCCTCTCGTTCCGCCTGACTTTCGCGAAGATACAGCGGTCTTAAACTTTCCTTGAAGTCGTGCGCCCTTGCCTTTTTTTGAAGGATATCTGAAAACGCAAAAACATAATCTTCGTTCTCGTTTCTAAAATATTTTGTACCGGTGATTTCGTCGCCGCTCTCAAAATATTTCGTTTCGACGACGTTTCCGTCCACAACGAACGCGCCGTAATAATTGCCGTGCATAGCGTCGATAAGTACGACGCCCTCGCCTTTATCGTATGCGACAAGTTCAAAAGAAGTGACGTCGATGACGGGTTTTTCTTTGGCAAAAGACAACGCGTTTATCGTCGATACGCCAACCCTAATCCCCGTGAAACTCCCGGGGCCCGTCACTGCCGAAAACGCCGCGACGTCGTCAAGCGTAAATCCGTTTTCGCTTAGTAATTCGTCGATAACGGGAAGCAGTTTCGACGTGTGTTTTTTGTTGCCCTCGTCGGACACTTTATAATAGGTTTTGTATTCGTCGGAAAGCACCGCGACCAACCTGTCGCGCGTGGGATCTACGCCCAGAATCAGCATATTTCGATCTCCCTTTCGTCGCCGCCGCGGTTTTTGATGTTCACGTTGATTATTTTTTCGGGAAGACGCGTGAACTTGTTCCACTCGATGACGCAAACGCCGTTTTCGTAAAGATAATCTTCAAGCCCGAGTTCGTAAAGCTCGTCCTCGGAGGAAATCCTGTACATGTCGAAATGATACACGGGCAATCTCGTGTCGTCGTAAGCGTGCATTATCGTGAAAGTCGGGCTCACGACGGTTTTTTTTCCGTTAAGCCCCGCGACAAGCCCTTTCGTGAACGTGGTTTTCCCTGCGCCCAGATCGCCGTTTAACAAAATAACCTCGCCGCCCGAAAGGGTTTTGCCGAGGTTTTTTGCGATATTTATCGTTTCATCAGCGCATTTTGAAAAATATTTCATACGATGATTATATTACTTTTTGTCGCCGTTTGCAAGGTCTTTGTCGTCGTTTAACGCGCCATTATCGTCGTTTCGAGAAATTTCGTCCGCGTTTTCCGAATTCACCGCCGTAAAAACGCCGTCTTTTTCTTCCGTAACGACAACGGTTTTTTCTTCGTCGGCACTTTCGCCGTCTTTATTTTCGCACGGGGTATATTTGTCCTCGTACACTTCCCTCGTTTCGAGTTTCAACGGGCGTTTGAGGCGCGGATACAGGAAGTACGTCACCGCCGACACGATAAAGCACCTTAAAATATTGAACGGCAGAATGCCGACGCCCAGATACCATTTGTAAAAGGTTTCTTTCGTGACTCCTTTGTAAATACCGCTTACCATATTAAGTAAGACGTCCCAATTCCCCTTGAACATTGCCTCGACATAAAACGGAATCGAGATAAAACGGTTGACGATAATCGACATAACCGTTACCGCCAAAGAGCCTGCGACAAGCCCCAAAAACGCGGTTTTTTTGTTCTTTCTGCTGTTGTATATGAGCGACGAAGGCAACACGAAACAAATGCCCAACAAAATATCCGTCGCTTCACCCACGAAAAACGTTGAAGAAAGAGGGAATTTCAGCAAACATTTTATAATGATAACAAGACAGCCCGAAATCGGTCCCATCGAAAACCCGGCGATAAGCGCGGGAAGCTCCGAAATCTGGATATCAAGAAAAGACGGGAACATAAACGGCAACGGGAATTTGATGTTGTACAACACAAACGCCAATGCGGAATACATTGCAAGTTTCACGATATATTCCACCTTGTTTTTGCCGTCGGTGTAACGCTTGAAGTTTGATACAATGTTTCTTTTGAGTTCGGACATAAAAAAGCCTCGAAATTTATTTCCGAGGCGTCTTGAATCCGAATATCGCAAATTATTGCATGATAAACGACTTCTCCCATCCGGACTATACCGTCGGTCAGGGAATTGCACCCTGTCGCTTGCGCTTGTGGACTGTCACCACCGGTGAGGACTTTCACCCCGCCTCGAAGTAGTTTCATTATATCATCGGTCATTGCAAAAAGCAATATATTTTTCGGCGATTTTTGAGATTTTGAAAAATCGTCGTAACTTTTGTCCGATTTTACTTGCTTTCGTACTTTACGACGTTATTGCCGTCCGACCAGAGTTTGTCAAGACAGTATAAAACGCGCGTGTCGTCGTTGAAAATATGCACGATAACTCCGCCGTAATCCATGACGATCCATCTTCCCTCGCGAGTGCCGTCAACGCGAAGCGGTTCAAGCCCTTCGCCCTTTGAAAGTTTTTCGTCGACGTTTTCGTATATCGCTTTTGCCTGCGCCGTGCTTCTTGCGGTCGCAATGACAAAATAGTCGGCAACGATAGTAAGGTGCCCGACTTTCATAACCGTGATGTCGGTTGCCTTTTTTTCGTCCAGAAGGAAGCAAATTCTTTCGGCAAGTTGTTCTGAGTTCATAAATTCTCCTTATAAAAATTTATTGCTTTATCGGTAAAAGGATAAACCGCTCTTCCCGTTTCGACGACGTAGTCGCGGCTGTACGTAAGACACGTTATAAATCCTTTTTCAAAATCATTATACACGGCTTTTCTTAAACTTTCAACTCCCTGAAAATTTCTTTCGTAAGAAATAAGGTCGGAAACGTAAATAAGTTTTTCAAACTGTGACATATTTTCGCGCCCCGTCGTGTGAAAGCGTATCGCGTTCAGCACGTCTTCGTCAGAGATATGAAAGTCGTTTTTGACGATTTCCGCGCTGACAAACTGATGCTGCACTGGCGTGCCGATCGAGTCCGACGGAATTGCGTTTTTTATGTTTTTTGGCAATTCGGTTTTGTCGTACATTTTCCCGACGTCGTGCAGCAGCCCCGCAAGCAGCACTTTGTCTTCGTCGATTTTTGGACAAAAGTTACGATTTAGCGACAGCGCGACAAGCGCGGTATTTTTGCTGTGGACAAGCCTTTTTGCGTCAAGATAAGTCGCCGCCTTGTCAACATATGGGAAAAATTCGGAATAAAGATTGCGCGACTTTATATACCTTCCAACGTTCTCGTCAAGCCCCGAAACGTCCGCTTTCAGCATGAGCCTGTCGCGAATCGTATGGCTGTCGACTTCCTTCCCGACGTATTCAAGGATTCTGATTTTACCGTTCCATTTTTCGTTCAGTTCTGCCGCCTTGTCTTTCGCACTTTGGTATCCTTCCCTGTCGAAAACGGCAATTTCAAAA
>ENA-OYCD01000113-OYCD01000113.1-human-gut-metagenome-genome-assembly--contig:-NODE-113-length-22059-cov-5.955781_pt1 | contig 22059 bp, 18 predicted proteins | sample MGYA00244664_ERZ652869 | MGnify/ENA primary metagenome ERZ652869 (study PRJEB26926, sample SAMN06164849) | human gut metagenome | biome: ENVO:00009003; feature: ENVO:2100002; material: ENVO:00002003... | reverse complement strand
GTATATACTTATTTTATAATTTAGGCAAGGATTTGACGAAAATATAAACTCCGCGGGATTTTTCAAACTTTTCGGAAAAATAAAAAGACGCGCTTTTCGCACGTCTTTTATCGTTGATTTTCTTATAGCAAGCGTGAATAATAAGAACGACTCCGAAAGCGTCGGGATTTTCGATGATTTTTGAAAAATGCGAACGCCGTCGTACTTTCCCGTACTACAAACGAGCATTTTCAGAAAAGCGCGGAAATATCGGCGTTTTCGTCGTTTGCATTGTTCACGATTGCTATATTACACATCGAGTTTCATCCACTCGCCTTTGATCCAGCCTTTCTTTTCAAAAAGGATTCTAAGTAAAAGCGACACGACTGCGGGAATTACGAACATTAAAAACACGATGGCAAGCGCGATATTCGCGTCCGACACAACGCCTTTCGACGCCTCGACCGCGCCGAACACGCCGACAAGACCGCTTGTGCCCATACCGCCGCCTCCTGCGGTACAACGAAGTTTGAACACGCACGTCGCAATGGGACCTACGATTGCGGAAGCAATAATCGGCGGCACGAAAATGAGCGGGTGTTTCATAATGTTGGGGATCTGCAACATGCTGGTGCCGATACCTTGCGAGATAAGTCCGCCGACGCCGTTTTCTTTGAACGACATCACGGCAAAGCCGACCATTTGCGCCGCGCATCCGACGACAGCCGCGCCGCCCGCAAGCATCATCGCGTCCGACGTACTTCCCGACGCAATCGCAATCCATATCGCCGCAGAAGACGTGGGCATCGTCAAAAGTATACCCATCACGACGGATATCACAACGCCCATAATAAAGGGTTGCGCCGTCACCGAAATTTCAATGAATTTCTGAATTACTTTTATGAACCAAATTGCGGGATATGCGACAAACATTGAGATAATCGTCACAAACATAACCGTTAAAGGTACGATTAAGATATCAAGTTTTGTTTTGCCTTGTACCAACAATACAATTTCCAAAGCGATAAGAGTCGACACGTACGAGCCGATGGGGTTGCCGGGCGCGCCCACTTTGAACGCAGTTATCGAGCCCGCCACCGCTTTCAACGAAAAACTTCCGTCGGACAAAAGATTGTAAACTTTGTCGGGCAAAAACGCTCCCAAAAATCCCGCGACCGCACACGCAAAAACCACAAGGTCGGGCGCTTTCAGTTTCTTGGCGATACCTACGCCGATGCCCGCGCCCATAAGCGTGCAGGCGATGTTTCCGATGAGAATAAGCAGTGCGCCGAAGCCCGAATTCGCGCCGCACCAACTGCCGATCTGCTTTAATATCGTCCCTGCGATAAGCGTGACGAACAGTCCTTGTGCCATTCCCGAAAACGCGTCGATGAAGTAACGATTCGCATACTTTTTGACGACGGTTTTCCACTTCTTTTCGGGTTCTTTCTGCTGAAATACGACGGGGTTTGTTTCGATTTCGGGAATAACGTTTACGGGTTCGGATTTCATTAACCTTTCTCCTTTATGCAGACTTTGCGTTGCGCCTTTTGTCCGCGACCTTATCAAGTTAATAAGATTTTAATGAATTATCTTATAAAAGTCAAACCTTATTCCCCCTTTCGGCGTTTTTCCGCCGTATCTTTCTTCGTTTTTTGTTTTTTAATAAAAAATCCCGCAATCTCGTTGCGGGAATTTCATTTTGTTTTGAAAAATTAGCGACGGTTTACATTATCGTCTTTTCGCCGCGGAAAAGTTGCTGGCGTTCCTGCATATACCGCATCGTATCGACCGTCACGTTAAGTGCACTTTTGAAGGCTTTGTCGTATGCCGACGAAAGTTCGTTGTCGCCTTTTTTGAGTTCGATCGTTGTCGTGGGGATTTTGCGCCGAGCAAACGGTGTGCTGTCGGTGAAAAGCGTTTCGCTGTATCTGAACGCCACGTCGTCGCACACTTCCTTAATCGCCTTGAACGCCACGTTGTTGATTTTCAGGTCGTAAATGTTTTTGTACTGTCTGTCGCCCTGTATCACGACGTTGTCGCAATCGCCGACTTTTGAAAAGTTTATCACGACGGGATTTATCAGTGATTCGTCCCTGCCATAGTGTTGCAGTATGAGTTGTTCCGCGCCCTTTGCGCCGCATTCTTTCGCGCCGAAGCACGCAAGCACGACTTTCGTATTGTCGGGGATAAGTTCGGGATGCAGCCTTAAATAGTCCGCAACCGCAAGAGATACCCCCGCCGCCTGCAATCCTTCGTGTCCGATGTTGCTGTTGCGCTTTTTGTATGAAAACATCGTGACAAGATAAAATATCGCAAGTCCGCAGAATATCGTCGGGAATAAAAACATCACCGCTTTGTCGCCGGCGTTTAAGCGCGGCAGACATATCGCGATAATTTCAAACACGAAAAGTACGGGTATGCTGATGATCGACAACGCCTTGAACGCGCGCGAAATCCATTTCGGCAGGTTTTTGTCTTTCAGGAACATTACGACGTCCGACCTGTCCATATCGCTGTCGTAGTGACTGCCGATGACAAGCGTGTTTTCGGCAGGGGCTTTCGCCTCGATTGACGACAATACGTTGTACGACGTGCGCTTCGGGAAAAGCGCGTTGAACGTGTTTTTGTTTGTCAGAACCTGCACGAACAGCATTGCGCCGACAAGAATGGTAACAAGCATCGACAGCGCAAGAAAACCGTATGTGACGGCTTTGTCGTCGATAAGCACGCCCACTATATAAAACGCAAGCGCGATCGCGAAAATCACCCCGTAAACGGGTATGCCGAATCGTCCCGCAAGCGGCGCGACGGTGGTGGGTTCCGTCCTTGCAGGAAGCCCCAAAATCTTTTCGTAAAGCTCACGGATTTTCACCGCGCCTTTCTTTTCGTCAACGCTTGTCGCAATCCTGACAGGCGCGGCGGTTTCAACCTTTTCCACAAAAGTGTCGGCGATGATGTTCGCCCTTTTAAGGTCGACTTCCGACGGCGTTATGTTGCCGTTTTCGGGCTTTATATTGTCGTTTTCAACGTTTAACATCGTTTTTTACTCATAGAATAGAATGTCGCCGTAAGATGGGAACGGCCATTCTTTCTTCTCGGTGATAAGTTCGAGCTTGTCCACGCTTTCACGCAGTCTGTTCATTGCGACAAGGACTTTGTCGCGGTAACACACCGCCTGTTTTTCAAAATTCTCAATCGACTTTGCCTTTGCAAGAGCGTGTTCAAGGTCGGTCGTGCGACGATCGGTTTCGTCGATAAGTTTATCGGTTTCGGCAAGCAGCCTTTCGTCCGCCGCCCCGAATTTCTGATTTATTTCCCTTACGTCTTTCAGGTATGCCGCAAGTTTTCCTTCCGTCCTCATGACCGCGGGCAAAATTTGTTTCCTTGCGATATTTCGCATTGCAAGAGCCTCGATATTGACGGTCTTTGCGTAGTTTTCGACAAAGATTTCATAGCGGCTCGTAAGTTCCTTTTCGCTTAAAACGCCGTTCCTTTCATAAAGATTGACAATATCCTTGTCCAGCATACATTTGAACGCGTCAAGGCTGTTGGACGTCATATGAAGACCGCGGCGTTTCGCTTCTTCCACCCATTCCTTGCTGTAATTGTTGCCGTTATAGATGATGCGGCCGTGCGCGCGGATATAAGACACGATGATTTCTGACAACGCGTGGTCGAGGTCTTCGCCCGATTTTGTCTTTTCTTCGATTTCGTCGGCGATACGGCGCACCATTTCGGCGGTTATCGTGTCAAGGACGATTATGGACGTCGCAAGCGACGCGCTGCTGCCGACCATGCGGAATTCAAACTTGTTCCCCGTGAACGCAAACGGCGAGGTGCGGTTTCTGTCGGTGTTGTCCTTTTTGAGTTTCGGGAAAGACGGCAGCCCCATTTTGATGTACTCTTTGACTTTCGTAACGGCGGTTTTGCCTTCTTTCAGCGTTTCAAACGCCGAGTAAAGGTCGTTGCCGACGAAAACCGAAATTATCGACGGGGGCGCTTCGTTTCCGCCCAGACGGTTGTCGTTTCCCGCGCTTGCCGCGCTCATTCTGACAAGGTCGGCATATTCGTCCACGCCCGCGATGACCGCAAGTATCATAAGCATAAATATGCGGTTTTTGGCGGGATTGCTGCCGGGCTCCAAAAGGTTCACGCCCGTGTCCGTCATTATCGACCAGTTGTTGTGTTTGCCGCTGCCGTTGACGCCGTTGAACGGCTTTTCGTGCAGAAGACACGCAAGGTCGTGCTTTTCCGCAACCTTTTTCATCGTCTCCATTATAAGCTGGTTCTGGTCGGTCGCGATGTTTGCGGACGTGAAAATCGGCGCAAGCTCGTGCTGAGCGGGCGCGACTTCGTTATGCTCCGTCTTTGCGGCGATGCCGAGTTTCCAGAGTTCGCGATTCAGATCTTCCATAAAAAAGGCGACGCGGTCACGGATTGTCGCGTAATACTGGTCGGACTTTTCCTGCCCTTTTGCGGGGGGCGCGCCGAACAGAGTACGTCCCGCGTACTTCAAGTCTTCGCGCTGCATATAGTGGTTTTTGTCAATCAAAAAATATTCCTGCTCGCCGCCGACGACGGGAGTAACTTTTTTGGTTTCGTTGTCGCCAAGAATCCTTAAAAGCCTTAAAACCTCGCGGTTTAAAACGTTCATACTGCGAAGAAGCGGGGTTTTTTTGTCAAGAGCCTCGCCGGTGTAGGCGCAAAACGCCGTCGGTATGCACAGTACGCCCGCGCCGCCCTTTGAACGCTTGATAAACGCCGGGGAACTGCAATCCCATACGGTGTAACCGCGCGCCTCGAACGTGGCGCGGATTCCACCCGACGGGAAACTCGACGCGTCCGCTTCGCCCTTTGAAAGACTTTTGCCCGAAAATTCCAGCAGTACCTTTCCGTCTTTGTCGACGGAAATGAAACTGTCGTGCTTTTCCGCAGTGTATTCCGTCATCGGCTGGAACCAATGCGTGAAATGAGTCGCGCCCTTTTCGACAGCCCACGTCTTCATTGCCGCGGCAACTTCGTCGGCAAGACTCCTCGGCAGTTCGTCGCCGCGCGCGATAACGTCTTTCAGCGCGCGATACGCGTCTTCCGACATATATCGCTGCATCACTTCGTCGGTGAACACTTCTTCCTGAAAAATATCTTTGATGTTCAGTCTTTCGTAATAAGCCATAAAAAATCCCTTTTCGATTTAATTACTATATTATAGCCTTAATAAGTTACTATAGTCAATGATTTTTCCTTAATAAAAACGGGCGCGGTTTTCGCGCCCGACCTTTTTCGTTATGCCTTTTTTATCGTGAATCCGTCTTTCGTGTCGACAAGAATAAACCCTTTGTCCGCGATTTCTTTCCTGATTTCGTCGGCAAGAGCGTAGTTCTTTTCGGCTTTCGCCGCCTTTCTCTTTTCCGCGAGCGCGAAAATTTCTTCGGGGACGGACACGTTGTCTTCGGCGTCGGCTTTGTCGTATTTTTTCAAAAATTCTTTTGCGTCCGCGCGGAACAATCCCAGGATATCGTAGTTTTCACGGATTGCGTTGATGTCTTCGATTGCGGTTACGTCGCCGTCTTTCAACTTCTTTTTGATGTTTTTGAAATATCCGAAAAGATTGCTTATCGCAAGCGCGGTGTTGAAGTCGTCGTCCATGCAATTTACAAAGTCTTCTCCGATTTTTTCGGTCTTTTTGCTGCTTTCAAGCCCGGATTTTTCGGCTTCTTCCAAAACTCTGTAAAAGTCGACAAGGTGTTTTTCGGCGGTGGGGAACAAATCGTCCGTAACGTTAATGTCGGCGCGATAGTTCGTCTGCAACAGCGCGAATTTTATCGTTTCCGCCGAATACTTTTTCAACAAGTCTTCAAGGAGCAGACTGTTGCCCAAAGACTTGCTCATTTTTTGTCCGTTGACCTTGATAAGCCCGTTGTGAATCCAGTATTTCACGAATTTTTTGCCGGTAAGCGCCTCGGTCTGCGCGATTTCGTTTTCGTGATGCGGGAAAATAAGGTCGCGGCCGCCGCCGTGTATGTCAATCTGATCACCGAATGCCGCGCGGTTCATTGCCGAACATTCGATATGCCAGCCGGGACGTCCTTTGCCCCACGGGCTGTCCCACGAGATTTCGCCTTCTTTTGCGGACTTCCAAAGCGCAAAGTCCAGCGCGCTTTTCTTGTTGTCTTCGTTTTCGATGCGGACGCTTGAAAACGCTTCTTCGGTTTTTCTGTTGCTGAGCGCGCCGTAGGACGGGAATTTTTCGACGGAGAAATACACGTCGCCTTCGGGCGTTGCGTAGGCGTACCCTTTTTCTTCCAGCCCCTTTATGAAGTCAATGATGTTGTCGATATTGCACGTCGCTTTCAGCCAGATGTCGGGATCGTCCACGTCGAACTCACGCATAACTTTGTCGATGCGTTTTATCATCATTGCCGCGTACTTGTCGGCAGGGATTCCCGTTTCTTTCGATTTTGCGATAATCTTATCGTCGACGTCGGTGTAATTCCTCGCATACGTTACGTCAAAGCCCCTTTTCACAAGGTACTTTCTGATGATGTCGTAAATGAGCGCCTGATATGCGTGACCGATGTGAGCGTCGCCCGAAACGGTGATGCCGCACGCGTACATATTTATTCTGTTGCCCGAAAGCGGAATAAGTTCTTCCTTTCTTCTTGTCAGCGTATTGTATACTTTAACCATACTTTTTCTCCTTTAATCTGTCGTTTCGGTTGATTTTGTGTTTTCTTCGTTTGCAATCGAATAACGCGAACAGTTGATGCCCGAAAGGTTTTCGATTTGCGTCAGCCTTGCGTTTATGCGGCGAAGTTCTTCCAGCACGGGGTCGGGAAGTTCCACCTGGTTTAAGCTGTCCACGCGCTTTCCGTCCTGCTTTACGATGCGCCCGGGAACGCCCACGACTGTGCAGTTTTCGGGCACCGGTTTCAGCACTACGCTGCCCGCGCCGATCTTACTTCCCTTGCCGACGGTGAACGGACCGAGAACTTTTGCGCCCGCCGCAATCACGACGTTGTCCTCGATCGTGGGGTGTCGTTTGCCCGCGTCTTTGCCCGTGCCGCCAAGCGTTACGCCCTGATAAAGCGTAACGTTGTTGCCGACTTCCGCCGTTTCGCCGATGACGACTCCCGCGCCGTGGTCGATGAACACTCCTTTGCCGATCGTCGCGCCCGGGTGAATTTCAATGCCCGTCCAGAACCGCACGTGTTGCGAAATTACCCGCGCAAGGAATTTCATTTTGTGTCTGTAACACCAGTTTGCGGGACGATGCCACATAAGCGCCTTTACCCCGGGATAGGTAAACAGCACCATAATTTTGCTTGTCGCGGCAGGATCTTTTTCCATTGCCGCCGCCACGTAACTTTTGAGATATCCCGACATTTTTACCTTCCTTTAATAAAAAATCCGTCCGAAAAGTTTCCTTTAAGGACGGGCTGAAATTAACTCCGTTGTTCCACCTCAATCAAGGATAGCGCAATAACGTTTGCGCGCACGCACGGGCATTTCCTCCCGTAAGGCTCAAAACCGCACTTCCCGCATTTATCCAAAAAACCTTGCAGCCAAAGGGTTTTCTCTCTTGATGGCGTCCTGCGCTACTCTTGTTTCTCATCGCCTGTGAGTTTAATATATTATATTTATTATTATGCGCGTTGTCAACTAGTCGCACACACGTCGTATGCTTCGTTTTTGACCGGTCAATCGTCGCGAGCGACAATCGCCCGTCTTATGCTTGCATACTCCTTCTCCCCACGGGTACACAGTATCCCGCGGGGTCCCCGATTGCTGCGCTGTTGAAATCGCATTATCGGGGACGATAATGCTCACTCTTTTGCTCGTGTGCTCCTTTTCTCCACGCAAGTACAAAAGTATCTTGCGTGGGTTTTATAACAAGGATTCCCTTCCGGGAGATTGCCACGCGTCATAAACTGCGCTTTTGACCAATCATTTCACGCTAAAAGCGAAAATGCTTGTCTTTTGCTTGTTTATTCCTTTTCCCCACGGGTACACGGTATCCCGCGGGGTCCCTGTATTTTCGCTCGCAATGACATAAAGTGCGTTGCACGGAACAATTTCACCGCAAAGTGATGAAACACTTTGCGCCATCAAAAAGCCCTGACTAATGTCAGGGCAATGCAATTATTCGTTCAATTATTGCGGATTATTTCGTACCGAAAATTCTGTCGCCGGCGTCGCCGAGGCCGGGGACGATGTAGCCGTTTTCGTTAAGGTGAGAGTCTTTGCAGCCGACGAAGATGTGTACGTCGGGATGTTTTGCGTGGACTTTTTCAATTCCTTCGGGCGCGCCGATGATGCTCATAAACTTAATGTTCTTGCAGCCTTTCGCCTTAATGAAGTCGATTGCCGCGATTGCGCTGCCACCGGTTGCGAGCATCGGATCGAGAATGATGACTTCGCGGTTTGCGATATCGTCGGGAAGTTTGCAGTAGTACTCCTTGGGTTCAAGCGTTTCGTGGTCGCGATAAAGACCGACGTGTCCGACTTTTGCGGTGGGGACAAGAGCAAGGATACCGTTTACCATGCCGAGACCTGCGCGGAGAATAGGCACGATTGCGATGTCATTTGCAATAACGCGGGTTTTAGTGACCGCAATCGGGGTTTTAACCTCAATTTCTTGCGTATTGATATCGCGGAGAGCCTCAAACGCCATAAGCATTGCGACTTCTTCCACAAGTTCGCGAAACTCTTTACTGCCGGTACGTTCATCACGCATAATTGCAATTTTGTGTGTGATAAGAGGGTGATTGAAAATAGTTACGTTGTTCATAAAACACCTCACAATATTTACTTTTAACATAGTAACATTTCGGCGTTTTTTTTGCAAGCAAAATACGCATTGTTCGACATATTTTTTAAGGCATATCGCAATAAAAAAATTAGCAAAAAAACACGAATTTCGTCAAATTGATATTTTCAAAACCTTGATAACGTAAATTTATTGTGTTATAATATACACAGTATAGGTATTTTATCTAATTTATTTTCAGGGTTATATTATTAAAGAGGAGTTTGAAAAATGTTAGCAGCAGTTTCATCCAATGAAGTATGGCAGAAAATCGTCGATTTCTTTACCATCACGGTTAAAGACTTTTTCGTCGAATTATTGGCAGAAAATCCCCCGATTAAGTTCATATTGCTTGTTGCGGGCGCAGCGCTCGTACTCATCGGCTTAATCGTTATTATCGCGGTTTGTGCAAAGAAGAACAAGGCGAAGAAAGCGGCAAAGAAAGCGGCAAGACAAAGCGTCAAAGACGCAAAGAAAGCAAGTAAGAAAGGCGGCAAAGTCGCAGCCGAAGAAAAACCCGCTGTGAAAGAAACGCCCGTCGTACCCGCGGCACCCGCACCCGCGCCCGTTGCGGCAGCGGCACCTGCACCCGCGCCTTATATCGAGGACGAGAAGAAGTTCGACGCCGACGCTTTCGATGACGAACTGCCTCCGTTTGAAGACAAAAAACCCGCTCCGCAGGCACAAATCGACATGTCGAAGTTTATCGCGGAAGACAAAGTTTATGTCCCCGTGGAAGAAGAAAAACCCGTCGCGCCCGCGCCCGTTCTCGCATACGTTCAGCCGGAAGAACCCGCGCCCGTCGAGGAAAAGCATTATATCGAGCCTGAAAACAACGACAACTTCGTTGACGACAGCTGGGGCAAGGCAAAAATAAATCTGAAACCCAAAAAGGCTGCAAAAGAAGAAACGACGGAAGCACCCGAAGTCGCCGCGGAAGAACCCGCTCCCGCAAAGAAAAAAGCGACGAAGAAGAAAGCGGAAGTAACGGAAGAATCCGCACCCGCAAAGAAAGCCCCCGCAAAGAAAAAGGCGGCGGCAAAGGTTGAAGAACCCGTCGAGGAAAACGACGAAGCCGATAAACCCAAGGTCGTCGGCAAATATACGATCGAAGATACCGGCTATGCGTATCAGTTCCACCTTTACGCAAACAACGGGCAACTTCTGTACGAAAGCCGTGAATACGCAAGTCTGAACTCCTGCAAGGGCGGCATCGCGACCTTTAAGAAGAACGTCGCGGATTGCGAGTACCGCATCGACGTCGATAAGAACGGCGGATACAAGTACATCTTCAAGAAGGGCAACAGCATTTACATCGGCGAAACGTACTCGACCGCAAAAGCGGCGGAACGCAGCGCGGAATCCGTGAAACGCTTTGCACAGGTTTCCGAAATCAGCGAATAAGTTTTTAATATAAAATAATAAAAGGGGTTATATCAATATGGCAAAAGAAGTAAAAAAAGCAGCAACAAAAGAGTCCGCACCCAAGAAAGCCGCGGCGAAAGAACCTGCAAAAAAAGTTGCGACGAAAGAGCCCGCAAAGAAACCGGCAGTTAAGGAAGTCGCCCCCGCAGAAACCGCAGCAAAAGGCGTTGTCGGAAAATATCGCGTAGACTGCGTTTACGGCGATCTTTATCAGTTCTATCTTTATGCAAACAACGGTCAGCTCCTTTACGAAAGCCGCGAATATGCGTCGAAGAAATCGTGCCTGGAAGGCATCGAAACCTTCAAGAAAAATATGCAGGACGCAGCAACGACCGTACGTGTGGATAAGGACAAAAACAACAGATATAAGTTCATTATCAAAAACCGCAACAGCATTTACGTCGGCGAAACTTACGACAATAAGAAACAAGCCGAAAGCAGCGCGGAATCGGTGAAACGCTTTGCAGTCGTCTCGCAGGTCGTCGAATAAAAAAAAAAGAAATTACGCACGGTGAAAACCGTGCGTTTTTTTATGCGAAATTTGAGGCGGAAGAATATATCTTTGATATATTCTTTTTTTGCGGTTTTTTGCGCGGGATACGATCGTCAAAAATATCTTTTTACAAATTGCGACAAAATGCGTATTTTTCGTTGACAAATATACGCTATTTTCATATAATCATATTCAGTCGTATGGTTTAGTAATTGTAAACTTTTTTCTTAAAATTACAAAACTCTCTAATTTTTAGGTTTAGAAATACTAAACAAACGGCGCGGAAACAGGAGGATATATGGAAATCGGAACCAAACTGAAAAATCTGCGGCTTCGTTGCGGATTGACGCAGGAGGAACTTGCCGACAGGTGCGAACTCACGAAAGGCTACATAAGCCAACTCGAAAACGACCTGACCATGCCGACAATTTCCACTCTGAACGACCTTATGGTGGCACTCGGAAGCGATCTGAAAACCTTTTTCAGCGAAGACGAACCCGAACAAGTCGTGTTCACGAGCGATGACTTTTTTGAAAAGGAAGTCGACGGGCAAAAAATCGTCTGGCTTGTGCCAAACAGTCAGAAGAACGAGATGGAGCCTGTTTATATCGAAATCGAGCCGAATACGACGCTTCAGAAAGACATGCCGCACGAGGGCGAAGAGTTCGGATACGTCCTTGACGGCGAAATCGAAATCGTCATCGGCAACAACGTCTATAAGTGCAAAAAACGCAACAGCTTTTATTTTGTAAGCAACAAAGTTCATTATATTAAAAATACAAAAAATACAACGGCTAAAATCATCTGGGTGTCAAGCCCGCCCACGTTTTAAGGAGAGTATATGTCATCTGCAAACATTATCGAAATCAAAAACGTATCCAAGGAATACGACGGCAAAGTTGTCGTCAAAAACGAAAGCATCGCGATAAAACGCGGCGAATTCGTGACAATTTTAGGACCTTCGGGCTGTGGCAAGACGACGACGCTGCGTATGATTGCCGGCTTTGAAAAACCGACCAGCGGACAAATCCTTTTCGACGGCGAAGATATTTCCAATCTGCCGCCGCATAAGCGCGCCGTGAACACGGTTTTCCAGAAATACGCGTTGTTCCCGCACCTTAACGTGTTCAACAACATCGCGTTCGGTCTGAAACTCAAAACCATTCCCGACGGCACGACGTACACCGACAGAAAGGGCAGGACTTTCGACAATATGAGAAAATATACGAAAGCCGAAATCGCCGAAAAAGTCAATCACGCGCTTAAAATGGTTGACCTTGAAGACTACGGTCACCGCGACGTGAACAGCCTTTCTGGCGGACAGCAACAGCGCGTCGCAATCGCAAGGGCAATCGTCAACGAGCCGAAGTTGCTGCTTCTTGACGAGCCGCTGGGCGCGCTTGACCTGAAAATGAGAAAGGATATGCAGATTGAACTGATGGATATGCATAAACGCCTTGGAATCACGTTCGTTTACGTCACGCACGATCAGGAAGAAGCGCTCACCATGAGCGACAAAATCATCGTTATGCGCGACGGCGAAGTGCAGCAAATCGGCACCCCCAAAAAGATTTACGACGAGCCCGCAAACGCATTCGTCGCCGACTTTATCGGCGAAAGCAACATTATGTCGGGCATTATGATCGACGACTATAAATGCAGCTTCTTCGGCACCGAGTTCGAGTGCGTCGACAAAGGCTTCAAACCCAACGAACCCGTCGATATCATCGTGCGCCCCGAAGACATTTACATCACGAAGGGCAAAAACGTCGAAAAGGGACAACTCACCGCAAAAGTAACGTCCTGCGTGTTCAAGGGCGACCACTACGAAATCCTTTGCGAAAGCGACGGAAACGAATTGCAGATCGTTGAAAATACCGAGTGCGCCGTCGGCGAAGAAATCGGTATCTTCATTCCGAAAGAAGAAATACACATCATGCACAAAGCGCGCATTATCAACGAGTACGAAACCGAAATGGGCGACAACGGCATTGTGAAAATTTGCGAAGCCGACTTTGAAACGAAAAGCGACTTGCCCGCAGGAACGAAAGTTAAAGTGTCGATTCCGTTTGATAAAGTCGACGTTACCGACGACGAAGCCGACGGAACGGTCAGCGCGGACGTCGTGTCGAGCATTTACAAGGGAAGTTACTATCAGGTCATTTTACGTACCGATTTCGACTATGACTTCTTTGTCGACACTCAGGACGAATGGCTCAAAGGCGACCGCGTAGGTATCAATATTAAACCCGAAGACATTAAGGTGGAGGCAATTTAATGAAAGAGAAAATTAAAAATTTCAGATTTACGCGAAAAGCCTTTGCTTATCCGTATATGCTGTTTTTGCTGGTTTTCGTCGTTACGCCGCTTGTGCTGATTCTTGCCAACGCGTTTATTTACGACGGGAAATTCAGTTTCAAAAACTTTGCGATTTTCTTCACCGAAAAGTCAAGTCTGGTGGTGCTTGGAAACTCCATTCTCGTCGGACTTCTGACGACGATTATCTGCATAGTTCTGGGATATCCCGCGGCGTACTTCCTTGCGAAATACAGCGCAAGCAAGATTTTCGTATTGCTGTTTATCCTGCCCATGTGGGTAAACTTCCTGATAAGGACGCTTGCAACGAAAGCGATTTTCGTGTCGCTGAACATTCCGCTCGGAATGGGAACGGTCGTGTTCGGCATGGTTTACAACTATCTGCCGTTTATGATACTTCCTTTGCACACGGTGCTTTCGAGCATTGATAAAAACTATATTGAGGCGGCGGAAGATCTCGGGGCAGACAAGTTCCAGGTTTTCGCAAAAACGATATTGCCGTTGTCGGTGCCGGGGATTTTAAGCGGAATCACGATGGTGTTCATTCCCACGATTTCGACATTCGCGATAAGTCAGCTTTTGTCGGACAGCACGGTATTCTTGTTCGGCGACAGCATTCAGATGAAGTTTGATCAGGGCTTGTACGGCGTCGGCAGTGTCATGAGCCTTGTAATGATAATTCTCGTGCTTGTTTCCAACTTTTTAATGAACAGGTTTTCAAAAACGTCTGCGACGGGAGGAAGAAACTTATGGTAAAGAAATTTTTTGCAAAAGCATATCTTTATTTACTTCTCGCGCTGCTGTACGCGCCGATAGTGCTGATTATCGTGTTTTCGTTTTTCAACACGTCGATTTTCTCTTTTGACAACGGGTTCAGTTTCGAGTCGTACAAGTCGATATTCGCGTCCGACAAAACACCCGAACTGCTTGCCGCGCTTAAAAACACGCTGATTATCGCCGTCGTATCGAGCGTTGTATCGACGCTTATCGGCACGTTTTCGGCAATCGGCATTTATTGTTTGAAACCGCGTGCAAGAAAGGTTGTGGAAAACGTCAACCAACTGCCAATCATCAACAGCGAAATCGTTATGGCGGTGTCGCTTATGATATTCTTCGTAACGTTCTCGTTCCCCGCGGGATATTTCCGCCTTATCATCGGACACATCAGTTTCTGCACGCCGTACGTCATTCTTTCGGTTCTGCCGAAACTCCAAACGATGGACAACAACGTTTACGAAGCTGCTCTCGACCTTGGCGCAAACCCGTTCAAAGCGATGGTAAAAGTCATTCTGCCCATACTTGCGCCCAGCATTATGTCTGGATTTATGATGGCGTTCACGCTGTCGATGGACGACTTCATCATCACGCAAATCAACAAAGGCGCGGCAACGGGCATCAACACTCTTTCGACGTACATCTACGCCGACGCAAGGGTACAAGGGCTTTCGCCGTTCTGGTTTGCGATATTCAGCATTATCTTCATCGTGGTGCTTACGACCATTCTCGTCGTCAACGTCGTTAAGGTCAAAAAAGCCAAAGCCGACAAGAAAAAGGAGGTTAAAGCATGAACAAGAAAGCAATTAAAATCCTTATCGTGTCGGTTATTATCGCGGTTATCGTCGGCGGTACGATTGCAGGCATCGTCGTCGTGAACCTTGACAGGAAAAAAGAAAAACTTGTCGTATATAACTGGGCGGACTATATCGATCCCGCCAATATCACGCTTTTTGAAGAGTATTACAAGCAAAAAACCGGCAAGGAAATCGAGGTCGTTTACAGCACTTTCGACACAAACGAAACAATGATGACCGAAGTTACCAAGGGCGACAGCCAGATCGACCTCGTTTGCCCCAGCGAATACTCCATTCAGAAACTGAAAGAGAAAAACCTTTTGCAACCGCTCGATATGTCGGACGGCGACTACGAATTCATAAGTAACGTGTATCCCGCAATCCGCGACAGGGTAGAGTCGATTTTCGGCGCGGAAATGAACGGATATTTCGTGCCGTATATGTGGGGTACGCTCGGCATAATGTACAACGTCGAAAAGGTCAGGAAAGAAGACCTCGAAGCCGGCTGGGGTATCCTTTGGAATAAGGCGAACAACCCGGAACTTGAAGGGAAAATCCTTGTGAAAGACAGCGTCCGCGACGTGTATGCCGCAACCGTTTGTTATCTCAAAGAAGAAGGAAAACTCGACGGGACTCCGTACGCCGCGCTTTCAATCGAACAACTTATCAACACCGTCGACAACACGCTTTTGAAAATGTGTGAAACCGTGCTTCTGGAACAAAGAAAGCATATCAAAGGCTACGAAGTCGATTTCGGCAAGGACGATATGATCAACAAAATCGCATACGTCGACCTTGCCTGGTCGGGCGACGCAATGTACGCAATCGAGGAAAGTTACAACCCCGACAAAACCTTCAAAAACCTTGCAACCGACGAAGAAACGAATTACCTTTTGGACTACTTCGTCCCGACAATTGAAATCGACGGCGAAGAAAAAGAGTTCGGCAACGTCTGGTTCGACGGCTGGGCAATCCCGAAAACCGCGCAAAACGTCCCGGCTGCAAAGGAATTCATCAACTTTATGTGCCGTCCCGACGTCGCGATGCGTAATATGATGGAAATCGGCTATACCTGCTCCTTCGATCCCGATAAATATATTGCGGGCGAAGACGAATTCACAATCGAAGCCGTCAACTGCCTTCTCGAAAACGAGTACGTTTGGGAAATTTCCGACGACGAAATTGCCGAAAATTATCCCGACGGCGACTGCATTATCAAGGAAATCGACGGCGTTAAGTACGACCTTACCGAGTTCTTCGGCGACCATAGAAGATACCCCGACTTTAAGAAATCGGAAGGCACTCTCGGCGTAATGCAGGACTTCGGCGCGCAAAACGACGCGGTCGTCAGTATGTGGGAAAGGGTAAAAGGCGGCGACGAATTCCCGTGGAAACTTATCGTCGCAATCGTTGCTTGCGTTGCGATTGTCGCAGGGGCGTTCGGGCTGTGCTTCCTGGTGCGCCACGTCAAATCGAAACGCCAGCCGCATATCGACGCGGACTCCGAACAACAAACCGCTTAAAACAAAATTGAAAAACCAAACGAAACCAAAAAACCGATTGCAAACGCAATCGGTTTTTTAATATATAAATTGTGAATTATTTGATACAAACCCCGATACTGTCAAAAGGACACTTTTGCTTTGTGTATAATCAAATATAATAAAAAAACAATAGGACACATAGAAAATAATTTCATCGGTTTATTTAGTAGTATAATAATTACTTGTTGCCTTGCTTTTTTAATATTTATTCAATATTTTCTCACGTCGCTTTATTGTCAAAAGACAAATTATCTGTTGGCATACGCAGCAACATTGCATCCGCAGTATAGATAACATGATAATTTTTAGTTTATTAAATCAATGGAACATATCTGAACTTCATACTATTGCATATTATTCGGATTTGCATTAAACACAGCAAGAGTGTCCTAATGACAGCAACGTTCATTCCACGCGACGCATCTCCCGGAAGGGTTACCGCATTGTAATGACACAGAGTGCGTTGCACGGAAATAATATACATTATCCGCTGTTCTTGTTTTGGAAACCGCGTTTTTCAAAACAAGTGAAAAGGGAATAAGGATTAGCGGAGCGCAGGTTTCCTTATGGGAAAAACGGCACAAAAAAGGCATCTTTTTCAAGATGCCTTTGACTGTTGTTTGTCCCGTTTTCCAAAACGGCAACAAGGTTGTCGTTTTGAGAGCGAAGCGATTTAGTACATGTCGCCGCCCATCGGAGCCTGCGGCATCGCCGGAGCCGGTTCGGGCTTGTCGGCAACGATGACCTCGGTGGTGAGCAACGTAGACGATACGCTTGCTGCGTTTTGAAGTGCCGAGCGCGTGACTTTGGTCGGATCGAGAATACCTTTTTCGACCATATCGCAGAACTCGTTTTTAAGAGCGTCGTAACCGAAGTTTGCTTTCTTTGCGCGCAACACGTTATCTACGATAACGCCGCCGTCAACGCCCGCGTTTTCCGCGATTTGTTTAATGGGGGCGGTAAGGGCTTTCGCGATGATGAGCGCGCCCGTTTTTTCGTCGCCGCTGAAAGTATTTGCGTATGCGGTAACTTTGTCGCTGACGGACAGAAGGGCAATGCCGCCGCCGGGGACAATACCTTCTTCGACAGCCGCGCGGGTTGCCGCAAGAGCGTCTTCGATGCGGAGTTTTCTTTCTTTCATTTCGACTTCGGTTGCCGCGCCGACTCTGACGACTGCTACGCCGCCCGAAAGTTTTGCAAGGCGTTCTTGAAGTTTTTCTTTGTCGTAGTCGCTGGTGCTTTCCGCAATCTGGTGCTGGATCGCCGCAACGCGTTGTTTGATGAGCGCGGGATCGCCTGCGCCGTCAACGATAGTGGTGTTGTCTTTGTCGACCTGAACCATTTTCGCGCTGCCCAGCATATCGAGGGTTGCGTCCTTGATTTCGTAGCCGAGATCGGACGAAATGACGGTTGCGCCTGTCAGGATTGCGATATCTTCAAGCATTGCTTTGCGTCTGTCGCCGTAACCGGGGGCTTTGACCGCAACGCACTTGATTGCGCCTTTGAGTTTGTTCAGGACAAGGGCGGTAAGAGCCTCGCCTTCGACTTCTTCTGCGATGATGAACAAGCCGCGGCCTGATTTTACAACCTGTTCGAGAACGGGCAGCAAATCCTGGAACACGCTGATTTTCTTATCGGTGATAAGGATAAGCGGATCTTCAAGGACGGCGTCCATTTTGTCGGGGTTGGTCATCATATAGGGGGAAGCGTAACCGCGATCGAACTGCATGCCTTCGACGACGCTGAGTTCCGTCTTCATGGTTTTGCTTTCGTCGATGGTGATAACGCCGTCTTTGCCGACCTTTTCAAAAGCGTCGGAAAGCAGAGTGCCGATTTCTTCGTCGCCTGCCGACACGCTCGCGACCTGCGCGATAGCGGTTTTGCTTTCAATGGGTTTGCTGATTTTTTTGAGTTCTTCGACGGTATATTCGGTTGCTTTCGCGATACCTTTTTTCAGCACCATCGGGTTTGCGCCGGCGGCGATGTTTTTCATACCTTCGCGGATGATTGTCTGTGCGAGAAGGGCAGCCGTTGTGGTGCCGTCGCCCGCGACGTCGTTGGTTTTTACGGACACTTCTTTCACAAGTTGCGCGCCCATATTTTCAAAAGCGTCTTCGAGTTCGATTTCCTTGGCGATGGTTACGCCGTCGTTTGTGATGAGGGGTGCGCCGAACTTTTTGTCAAGAACGACGTTTCTGCCTTTCGGTCCCAAAGTGATTTTAACTGCGTCGGCAAGAGTGTCCACGCCCTTTTCAAGGGAGCGGCGCGCTTCTTCGCCGTATTTGAATTGTTTGCTCATATAAAAAGCCTCCTTATTCGTTCACAATTGCGAGAATGTCGCTTTGGCGAAGGATGATAACTTCCTTGCCGTCAAGCTTGAACTCGCTTCCTGCGTATTTGCTGTACAAAACTTTATCGCCTACATTGACTTGCATCGTGACTTCTTTGCCGTCGATAAGTCCGCCGGGACCGACCGCCACGACTTCTGCCATCTGGGGTTTTTCTTGTGCTGTGCCGGGAAGAATGATGCCGCTTGCGGTCTTTTCTTCCGCTTCGATTGATTTAACGACAACTTTGTCAAACAAAGGTTTTATTGTCATATTTACCTCCGAAAATAATTGTTGAAAATTGATTTTGAAATTAGCACTCAAACGCCTTGATTGCTAATTCAATGGTAATTATACACGCAATATATCGCGATGTCAATAGTATTATGACAGAAAAAATTAAAAAATACCGCTAAAAAACGCGCATTTTCAAAAACGTCGTACAGTCGCGCGTTACTAAATAAAATACGGGCGCGCACGTATGTGCGCGAATTTGTTTACAACGGGCTGAAAAAGTGTTATTATTATCATATATTTATTTTCTTTCGAGGTCGCTATGATGGACAAATGGGATAAGAGATTTATGGAAATGGCAAATGTCGTTTCGATGTGGTCAAGTTGTTATAGGACGGGGCGTCAGGTCGGCGCGGTCATCACAAAAAACAAAAGAATCCTCACAACCGGCTACAACGGCGCGCCCGAAGGCATCAGAAGTTGCGTCGAAAAGGGCGAATGTATGAGGGATATCATGAAAATCCCGTCGGGCACCCGCGCGGAACTTTGCTACGCCGTTCATGCGGAACAGAATGCCATCTGTCAGGCGGCGAAACTCGGTATTTCGCTTGAGGGCGCAACCCTTTATTGTACGCATCAGCCGTGCAGTATCTGCGCCAAAATCATCGTCAACAGCGGCATAAAACGTATCGTTTATCGTGAAGGATACCCAGACGAATTCGCAATGAAAATCCTGAGCGAAGCCGACATTCTTGTCGAAAGATACGAAGAATAATAAGTCAATTTTCAGGATATAAAGAATACCCTTAATTATAAGGGTGTTTTTTTATGGAAAAAATCGACAACGTAAATTATGACGATTATAAGTATAAATCGTATATCTGGAAGGAAGACGGGCGGCACAAAAAACCCGAAAAAAGAAAGAAAACAAAACCGCAAAAAACCCGAAAAAAGGCGCGTCGTAAAAGCCGATAAGCAGGCGGTTTTCGTCGTTTGTACGATACTTTTGTGTTTTTCTCTTACGTTCGCTCTCGCAACTCTTTCGGGAAAGGGAAGCGTGATGAATTTCTTCCAAAAGAACAAAAACACCGACTGCGAAAGGTATTATGTCGTGTGCTCCGACGTGTTTTCGGACGAAAGCCTTGCAAGGATTTCCGCCGACGAAGCGCGCACGTCGGGCGGGGCGGGCTATATAATTTACGATGAAAAATACTATCTCGCGCTTGCGTGTTACAAAAGCCGCGACGATGCGGAAAAAGTCCGAAAAAGAATGGCGGGGAGCAGTTCCTGCATCTATGAAATCTGTGTCAAGGCACCCGCGCTTTCCTGGTGCGACAACGGAAAAAAAGACGCCGTAAAAAACGCGTTGAAATACTCGGATACGGCGTTTTCAAAGCTTTACGAAATCACGACTTCGTTTGACAAAGGCAGTATCGGCGAAACAGAAGTAAAAAACAGATTAAAAGGTTTATTGAATGAAATCAATAAATTAAATGCCGATTTTGACAAAATTACAAAATCCGAAAATATGCCCGAATACATTAAAATCAAGGCGGAAATCAAGGCTGCCGCGGCTGTCGTCGGAAACGTCGCGAAGTCGGATTTTTCGGGCGCGACGCTTTCCGCGGCGTTAAGGTTTGCGACAATGAGCGTCGTATGCGGCTACAAAAATTTGGCGACGGAGTTGTAAACGGTTGCAAAATCCTATGTTTTAGTATATACTATATTACACTAATGTAAAGGTGAACGAATGGCACACATTTCTTTGTACAGAAGATACCGTCCGACTTCTTTCGACGAGGTCATCGGGCAGGGACATATCGTAAGGACGCTTGTCAATCAGATTAAAACGGACAACATTTCGCACGCATACCTTTTCACGGGGACTCGCGGCACGGGGAAAACCACCGTCGCGAGAATTTTTGCGCGCGCGATTAACTGCGAAAACCCCGTAAACGGCAATCCGTGCGGGAAATGCTCGGCGTGTGTTGAGCTTCAAAAGCCCGGCAATATGGATATTCTGGAAATCGACGCCGCGTCCAACAGCACGGTGGACGAAATCCGCGACCTTCGCGAAAAGGTCAAGTATCCGCCCGTCATCGGAAAGTACAAAGTTTATATAATCGACGAAGTTCATATGCTTTCGACAAGCGCGTTCAACGCACTTCTGAAAACGCTGGAAGAGCCGCCGTCACACGCCGTGTTCATTCTTGCGACGACCGATGTCCACAAACTGCCGCAGACGATTTTGTCAAGGTGCATGCGCTTTGACTTTAAATTGCTTTCGGTGAAAGATATTTCGGACAATCTGAAACGCATTTTCGACGACATCGGCAAAAAGTATTCGGAAGAAGCGATAAACCTTATCGCAACCAGCGCGGAAGGCAGCGTGCGCGACAGTCTTTCGATTGCGGATATGTGCGCCTCGTATTCGGGCGATACGATAACGTACGACGACGTTCTGGAAGTTCTCGGCGCGTCCGATCCTCACATCGTTCTGGACCTTGTGCAGGCGGTGCTTTCGCACGAAGTCGCGCGTGCATTGTCTATCGTCGATAATTTGTCGAATTTCGGCAAAAACATCGCCGTTCTCAATAAGGACGTCGCAACGACGATAAGGAACGTCATTTACGTGAAAAACTGTAAAAATGCCGAGTCCGCCTTGAAACTCCCGAAAGATATTTATGAAAAACTTTCGGCGATTTCGGAATCGTCCGGCAACGTCGATCTTCTGAACGCGCTCGATTTGTTCAACGGTCTTTCCGGCGAGTTAAGATACAGCACCCAGCCCCGCATTATGTTTGAGGCGACGGTCGTAAGGGCTGCGCTTGAAAACGGCGAGGCGGAAATCGAAAAACGATTGAAAAAACTGGAATCGGCAGTTTCGCAAGGCGCGGTAAACACCGCGTTTCAAAAAAAAAATGAGCTGAAAACAGATAATCCCGACGCGCTTTGGGACGCCTGCCGCACGGAAATCGTGGGGAAGGAAAGGTGCATGGCGCTGGGGATTGCGATGAATAAATACGTCGGGGTGGAAGAAAACGGGAACTTTTTCAAGGTGTCTTTCAAAACGAAGGCGGACGCGTCCGTCGTGAGTATCCCCGACAACCTTAAACTTATTGAATCAAAACTCGGCGCGCTTTCGGGCAAGCCGTATAAACTGACCGTAAAGGTCACCGACGACGACACGTCGGAAGACGTCCTGAAAAGGCTGAAAACGCTTTTTGGGGACGATTTCAAAATCACGAAATAACCGGAGGTATTTTTTATGGGCAAAGGCGGTTTTCCCGGCGGCGGATTCGGCGGCGGAAATATGCAACAAATTTTGAAACAGGCGCAAAAAATGCAAGCCGATATGCAG